>AUXO010863770.1_pt1 | contig 43697 bp, 45 predicted proteins | sample 768731 | NCBI WGS metagenome assembly AUXO01 (sample SAMN02715735, study PRJNA202380) | gut metagenome | biome: sheep rumen | host: Ovis aries | place: New Zealand: Palmerston North | reverse complement strand
AAAAAAGCTTAACAATTACATTGTTAAGAAACTCCGCTTGGTTTTATTGAGCGGAAGACTTTAAAATAGTTAGTAAAAGTCAAGATTAAACACATTTTTCTATTGTAACAATGGTTTTATGCAAAAGAAAAGCTGTCAGAAACTATTTTAGTTTCTTAACAGCCTCTTGTTTTTTTATATAGCCTTTTCTAAGGCCTCCTCAATGATTTTTGAGGCTTCAATTAACTCATTCTTTAAACTTTCATCAAATCTGTTAAAAATTGGAGAATCGATATCTAGTAGTCCATATGTCTTACCTTCTATATGAAGAGGAATACATATTTCAGATCTTGAATTAGAATCACATGCGATATGACCAGGATATTCTAATACATTATCTACTACAAGTGGCTTATCAATAAGAATAGTATTTCCGCATACACCTTTTCCTTTTGGTATTTCAATGCATGCGATACGACCTTGGAATGGGCCTAGATATAATGTATCATCATTTAGAATATAAAAACCTAGCCAATTTAAGTTTTCAATTGAATGATAAAGAAAAGAACTAGCATTTGAAAGAATTGTGACCTTGTATTTATTTCCATCAATTAAGGCCTTAAGAGATTGTAAATCTATCATAATATTAATCACCTGATGGTATTATAACATATTATTTGATTGCATTTGAACAAAATGATTTGTATAATTAGAAATAGAGGGTGATTTTGTGAAAAAGCTTATTAATTTAAAGGTTATACTTGGTTTTGTATTTTTATTTTTATTCATAATTTTAATACTATTATTAAATGTTGATAAGGATTATATTACTCCAACTGGTAAGGTTGGACTTAGCTCATTTAATGATATGGTTGATTACAAATATAATAAGGGATGGCAGATATTAGCAGATGTATTTTTATATTTAGGAATAGCTTTAGTAGCTATTCTTGCAATATATGGATTATATGAGCTTATAAAAAGAAAAAGCCTATTCAAGGTTAATAAATATATTATAGCTATAGGAGCTTTCTTTATCATATCTATTATATTATGGTTATTATTTGATAAGGTAGTAACTATAAATTATAGACCAATATTGGTTGATGGAGAAAAGGAGTCATCATTCCCATCAACTCATACATTCGTGTGTGTCTTTATTTATATGTCAGCCTATACTGTTGTAAAAAAGTTTTTAAATAATAAAATATACAATGATATAGTACTATCTATAGCTATAGTTATTGTTATTTTTACTGCAGTATCTAGAATATTATCAGGAATGCATTATCTTACAGATGTTATGGGTGGGGTGTTCCTAGGGCTTTCATTATATTTTATATGTGATGGTATTATAACAATTATTGATAAGAAAGAAGTAAAGGAGGAGATTTAATCTCCTCCTTTTTTAATTGTTACGACGTCTATCTAGGATGTTATCAATTGCTATAACAAGGGCTACAAGGAATGCAGCTTCTGTATCATCGTCAACCTCTACAGTATAGGTATCTCTTACAATCGTAAATTGCTTAATGATAGTACCAATTTTGTTCCCATTCTTTGTTATTTCAAGCTTCATATTTGGAAATTGTAATAGATTTCCTGAAATAGTTATATCATCAGAAGCTCCGTGTAAGACATATTCATTCTTAAAATCAAGATCCTTGTTTGTGAGAGCTCCTATTTTATTTCCTTGAAAATCATAGATTAAGGCGGTTGATTTAAATAACTTGAAAAACTTATTTCTTACAATGTATTTCTTTTCTTTATTCATTGAATAAATCTTTTTCTTATGGGTAGGACTAATCATCTTACCTTTTACTTTGAATACATTTTGGTCATTTTCATCCTTTACAAATGATCCTCCACCTAGACTAAAAAATTTGTTTTTAATAATTAATTTCATTTTTTATTCCTCCTTTATTTGTTATTAAATATAATTGCAGCTATCAATATAGCGAAAAGAATAAGGTAAATCAGAATGCTTATAAGCCTTAATCTTTTAAGTCTTTTTTTGGCTTCTACATTAATTTGCTTAGTGTTTTCAATCACTTCGTAACACAAATCTGTTTCAAGCTCTATCGCATCAGGATTATTTATGTCTATAATATATTTTGCAACTACAGTAGAGCTTTCGATTAATTTGATATTAGCGGCATATTTTATTTCAATGCATCGTTTGTCATACCTCTTATTAAATAAGCCTAAGACACTTATTAAAAAGAAGATTATATGAAATAGTATGTAGTGCTTAAAGCTAACCTCATTAATTTTATATATTTTAATTTCTACCATATCTTTATTGGTTTTGTAATTATATATATCATGACCATATTTTTTTTGAGGCTTTAATAATTTATTATCAAAATATATCCACATATCATTTGTTGGATTCATCATTTTAAATATTAATGTGTTCATACTAATTCACCATCCTAATTACTAATGCTAGTAAAACTAAAATGCTTAATAGTATTTGAAAGACTATTCTTTTATGATGTTCATAGCCTTTATTTAAAATGATTATTACAATCGATGATAAAAGAAGTATAAGTGATAATATTCCTATACTATTTATCCAAAAAATATTTCTATCATAAAAGCCCTGAACCTTAGAAATTATATCATCACTTGCATAAACCTTAGATATTGAATGTCTTACATTTTTTGATACAAGAATAAGCCCTACAGTCAAGAATATTATCGCAAGAATAACTAAGGTATAAAGTATTATGAATATACCATAGCTTATCGATATTGCGATAGGTAGTATTGATACTAATAAAAAGCTAAATGAGGAAAAAATCGCAAGCTTTGATAATATTATGGCAAAATGATCTAGATACATTCTTTTTGCTATATCGTTAGGGATTATAGAATTATTATCCATAAAACCATCTCCCTTCCTATTTTTATTTTATCATATTTTATTTAAATAATGTATAATATTCGTAGTAGGTGATTCTTTTGGAAGATATTGATGTTAGATATGATAGCCTTTTAAATATACATACCAGTGGAAGAGATGATTCGATATCCAATCTTACAAATTATCCTTATGAGCCAACACCATATGAGGTTTTATTAAGGCTATATAATAGTGGTTATATTAATAAATCTAACACATTGCTAGATTTAGGCTCTGGTAAAGGTAGAGTAGATTTTTATTTGAGCCATGAGACAAAATGCCATACTATTGGTGTAGAGTATAATGAAAGATTGTATAATAAGGCCTTAGAAAATAAAAAGAGTGGTGGATTTAATAGGTCAAGCTTTATATTAGGAAGAGCAGAGGACTTAAGGATAGATAATAATATTGATAGATTTTATTTTTTTAATCCTTTTAATTTAAAGATATTAAATAAGGTTGTTTTAAATATTATTAATTCATATGATGAATGTAATAGGGATATTTTACTTTTTTTCTATTATCCTCAGGAAAAGTATGAGGAGTATTTAGCAAAGTGCGATAGATTTGAACTAAAGGATAGTATAAGTACAGCTGATTTATATGATAATTATGATGAAAGAGAAAAAATATTAGTTTATAAAATAGTATAATATTAAACTATTATGCCAAAATAGTAGTATTTTAATATTTATTTACAAAAATGTTAAATATATTTGACATCATAGGGCTTTGTTTGGTATACTTTACATAGTATGAATCATTTTGTTTAAAAGAGGTTTTATTATGGAAAAAATAGCGATTATGTGTGATTCTATGGCTGAGATTAGTCAAGAAGAAGCAACAAAGCTTAATATTAATGTTATACCAATGCCATTTATGATTAATGGTACGGAATATTTAGAGGGTGTAAGTCTTGATAATGACACTTTTTTTAAAATGCTTGATGAGGATGCGACTGTTTCTACATCTCAGCCTTCAACAGCCTATGTAGCTTCCGTTTGGGATGAGCTTTTAGAGGAGTATGATACAGTACTTTATATTCCTATGTCATCAGGACTTTCAAAGTCATGTGAATCTGCTATGGTTGAGGCAGAGAAGAATTATAAAGATAGGGTTTTTGTTGTTGATGCGAAAAGAATATCTGCTACCCTAAGACAAATAATATATGATGCGATGCGTCTAAGAGATTTAGGATATTCAGCTTTTGAGATTAAGAATATATTAACTGAGGTTAGAAGTCAGTCTAAGATTTTTATTATGCTTAATACCTTATATTATTTAAAGAAGGGTGGTCGTATTACTCCAGCAGCCGCAGCTCTTGGAGGAATGCTAAAGCTTAAGCCAGTTCTTGTTATTGATGGAGAAAAGCTTGATAAATATAAGATGCGTAATAGAAGCCTTGAAAATGGTATTGAGATTATGATTGAGGCTGCGAAAAAGACCATTTTAGAATTCAAGGAAATTGATGGAAGAACAGATAATATTAGATATGAAATAGCATATGCTTCAAGAAGCACTGAAGACGCATTACTGCTTGAAAAGAGAATGAGAGAGGAATTTGGTTCAGATATCAATATCTTAATTGATAGGCTTGCGCTTGCTGTTTGCTGTCACACAGGTGAAGGTGCTGTTGGAATTGCAGTTACTAAGGATATTCCTGATAAATATACAAAGAAGGTTTTTGTAGAGGATGACAAGTCATTAAAAGCTATAGGTGAATATGCTTTATAATTATGGAGAGCGTTAGGCTTCTCCATTTCTTTTTGTGATATTTTTTCCTTTAATTAAAGGGATAAAGTGATATGATTTAATTCGGTGGAGACGTGATAGTATGACAAAAGAGGAACGTCAATTAAAGAAAAGAGATATGATATTAAATGATAAAATGCTTAAGACAATTCTTTACATTGCCTTGCCTATAGTATTTTATAATTTATGTAATTATCTTTATGGAATATATGATATGATGATTGTTCAAGTCGCAGATATTGGAGATGCGGCTGATGTTGTAGTATTAGATCAAATAAAAAATATGATTCAAACCATCGGAGGAGCAATAGCTACAGGTGGAGGTATACTTATTGCTAAAAAGATTGGGGAAAATAATATTGATAGTGCTAGAAGAAGTGCAAATACAGTATTTAGTATCGCACTTATTATTGCAGGTATTACACTATTATTTATTCCATTCGCAGTACCATTTTTAAAGCTTTTAAAAACAGATAAGACAACAATAGATAATGCATTAGGATATTTTGATGTTCAAATGATTAATTTATTTATCATCACTTTAAATTCTGTTTTTATAGCATTTGAAAAATCAAAGGGAAATACATTTAGAATATTTATTTTAAATATTGGAGTAATTATTATAAAAATTGGACTTTCTACATTATTTGCATATGGTCCTTTTGACAATGTTACAATTACATGGCTTGCAGTAGCTACAATGGTGGCTCAGCTATTTATGATGGTAATTATGCTTATGCTAGCTATACTTCCATCTAATATTTTAAGAATAACACCTAAATCATTAAATCTAGACAAGTCTAATGTTATGGTTATAATAAAGCTATCATTACCTGTATTTATTGGAAGATTTCTATTCCATTTTGGTAAGGTATATCTTAATTCCATCGCATCAGCACATTATGGTAAGCAGGTAGTAGGAGCTTTAGGTATTTCTAATACTATGGCTGGTCTTCCTACAAATATAATAAATTCCTTTGAGGATGGTGGGTCTACTATAGTATCTCAAAACTATGGTAATCAAAATGGAAAGAGAATACTTAAATTTTATTTATGTAATATGCTTTTAGTAGAAGCCGTATCTTTGGTATTTATGACCGCTTTATTTATATCAAGAAGTAGTGTGGCAGGGTTCTTTGCAGGAAGCGATGAGGATTATAGAGTTATTATTTCTAATATATTTAAATGGGAATGTCTAGATATAGCATTTACAGGTCTTTCAGGAGCTTCAAATGCCTTATTCTATGGATTTGGTAAAACTAAGATTACATCATTTATGTCTATGTTAAATTTATTTGGATTTAGACTACCTACAATTATGCTATTAATGTATGTTGTAGATATGAATTATGAGGCATGTGGAATTGCTATGTTTGTATCAAATACATTAGCTGGAATTATTACTTCAATATGGTGTCTATATTTTGTTTTACATTTGAAGAAGAATCATAAATATGAGGATTTATTTAGACCTCATGAAGGCTTGGAGATTTATGAGGCAATATAGAAATAAAACTAACCTGATGGTTAGTTTTTTCTTTAAAAAGAAGTAGAAGCCTAGAGATTTTCTAGGCTTCCTTTTTCCTCTAAATCTGGAAGACCAGTAAGTGTCTTCCATCTTCCTTTTTTATACATTGTAACAGATATAAATGCTCCAACAGCCCATCCAATTGGCCAGGCACTAAATATTCCCTTATATCCAAATGGATAGCTTAGGGCATATGATAGAACAATTCTTATTATAAGATCAGCAAATGTACCAATCATAAAGCTTCGCATATCCTTAGCACCCTTTAAAACTCCATCTGATGGAATCTTTAGTCCCATGAAAATGAAGAATGGGGCTACGATATATATAAAATATCTACCCATCTCTATTGATTTATTTGAGGCATCATTATCCATAAAAATCATAAGAAGGATATTTGGTATTAGTACAAAGATTAGACTCATCACAAAACTAAATATTACACATATAAGTAAAGACCATTTAAATCCTTCTCTAACTCTATAAAGCTTTCCTGCTCCAATATTTTGTGATGTGTATGTAGAAATAGCATTTGAATATGCACCATAAATGTTTACTATTACATAGCAAATCTTATAGGCTGCGCCATATCCTGCAATCAAATCAGAGCCATACGAATTGATTTTTCTTTGAATGAAGAAATTACCAACTGAAATTGTGGCTCCTTGAATAATTGATGGTATAGCAATTAGTAATATATCCTTAAGGATTTTATTACTAAATAATATTTGCTTTTCATCTGTTTTTAAAACCTTTCTTATACTTAAAAGAAGAAATAATAATGATAATATCATTGCAAGCCCTTGAGCAATAAATGTTCCGAGCGCAAGCCCTAGGATTTTTAGATCACATGGCCCTACAAATAATATATCAAGCACTATATTTAAAATTGTAGAAAAAATAAGAAAATAAAGAGGTGTCCTACTATTTCCAAGAGATTGGAATATAGATGTTATTACATTATAAAGATATGTGAATAATAGGCCACCACAATAAAATCTTAAATATAAGGCACTATCATCAAAAATATCATCTGGTGTACTTATAAGCTTTAATGAAAGAGGGGTAATAAGTACTCCAAATATAATCATTACAATAGATAAAAGTGTTGTGAATATTAAAGAGGTTGTAATAGTTATCTTAGTAGAGGAATTATTACCTTGTCCAAAATATCTTGATGTGATAACTCCACATCCAACACCAAGCCCTGTAGCTATTGATAAATAAATCATAGTAATAGGGTATGATGCAGATACTGCGGCCAAAGCATTATCACCAATCATCTTACCGGCGATAGAACTATCGGCTATATTATATATTTGCTGAAGGGTAACGGATAATATCATAGGAAGAGCAAATAAAACTAATACCTTCCAAGGTGTACCCTTACTTAAATCTGTTGTTTTCATAATCTCACCATCTTTAGTATACTCTTTTTTTAAAGAGTATGTTTTTGAAAACATTTCCAAAAATAAAAATGTCAAATGCAAAGCATCTGACATTTGTTATTATTTAAAATTAATTATATTATAAATATCTTCAATAGATTGAAGTTCATGTCTTACCTTAGAGAATGTCTTTCCATCCTTAGTATAGATTATAACATCCTTTTCTTCAGGAAGAAGACAATGGTGAACTCCACCCTTACCATTCATAGAATTTTGGTATGATCCTGTACCAATGCATCCAATATAATTATCTAGAGAATCAGGAACTTCAAAATATCCCTTTTCTCTATCGAATAAAACATCATCACAGTCACATGTAATACCTGCAAGCCTTACTTTTTTCATAGGCTTATCTAGGTTATTAATTGGTGTAACTAAAATAGGCTCACCTAACGCATACATTTCTGGTAGGGCAACAAGTAATGAACCATTAACGATATGCCAAGGATAATCTCCAGTGTTTTTAACACCAACAATCTTATATATATTTACAGTAGAATCCTTTTGACTAAACTTACCATTTTCACCAATAATATTAGGCATACTAACATTATTCTTAAGACAAAGCTCCTTTAGATATTTTAATGTGCTTAGGGCAAAGCTATCATAATCAAAATCCTCAGATAATGGAAGAGGCATTCCTCCACCAATATCAAAACTATCTACGCTATCACATACACTCTTAGCGTATAAATAGAAATTGAACGCCTTAAGAAGGTTTTCTTTAAACTTATCCTCTACATAATCAAACCCTCTTTGATGATAATGTATTGTTGTAAGAATAAGCTTAGTGTTTTTGATATCATTTAGAATATAATCTATTTCATTCTTTAAAAGACCAAATCTATCATCTGGAACCTCAGCCTCATAAAGAGAAGAAAGATGAACTCTAAATCCTACCTTTATAGGAAGATTTAGATTCTTTAAATATTCATATTCATTTAAATCATCAATAATATCGATTATATTAAGTCCCTTATTAAAGGCACTAACAATCTCATCACAATAGTCCTTAAGCTTAAGACCATTAGATACTATAAGCTTATGTCTATGATCTTTATTTACCTCAAACATTTTTTGAGTAAGACATAAATCGTAATAAGATGATGTTTCAAGTCCATCACCAGCAAGGAAGGCTGTCTCAATCTCTTCCTTTCCATAATTAGCCTTATTGGCATTAAGGTAGATGAATCTACCTTCATATCCAATAGAAGAAATAGCGTTATCAAATGAGCGCTTTAAGCTTTTGATATGCTCACTAATAACATCCAAAAAAGTAATCTTAAGTGGTGTACCATACTCCTTTGCAAGATTATTTAAGCTAAATCCATTGTAGTATAGCTCACCATTTTTAATTTCTCTTAATTTTTCCATTGTCTAATACGTTTTAATGCTCCTTCTTTAAAATTCGATTGCCCTTTGGCATATCAAATTTCGTGATTATTGCTGCTTATTATTGCCATGTTCATGATATTATATAGCATATAGTAGAAACTATAATCACAACAAGAAGTTGCTTAGCTAGTTTTACATAGTAGGCTTACATCGTCCTGCTTTTAATCCTTATATTTTGATATGTATTTTTTTAAAAATTTTAATAAATAAAAAAGTACACCCATCAGCTATAAAAATAGCTAATAAAACTGCAAGCATTATTTAACAATAAATAGATTGTAAAATCAACATAAAATTATAAAAAAAATAAAAATGCACGTCCTACAAAAACAACCATAGTTGTATTGTTTTTGTGTGAGATAACACTACAATAAACAAGCTTTAAATATAATTAATTTTTGTTTTGGAATGAATAATGTGAATTGTGGAAATCTTTTTTAATGTGATAAAATATATTTGGTGGTGATATTCTTGAGAAATAGAAATTATATAATCGCATCAATTGTTTTTAATTCGTTAATAATTATATTAGAGCTATTTGCCCTATCAGAGGTTTTCTTTAGATATCTTCCTGGTAGTGAAAACTTTAAATGGTATTATTCATTAACATATTATACAAATCTTTCAAATATGATTTTATTATTCGCATCAATTGTTATGCTTATAGTAGATATTTTAGAGCTTCATGGAATTAAAAGCCATCCGGCTTTGCATATTATAAAATATATTGCAGTAACCCTTACATCAGTTACATGCATTACAATTTGCATTTTAACACCTATTGCAGGTGATATTAAATATTTAGTATCTGTTAGGGGAAATATGTGGCTACTGCTACATACAATATGTCCTGTGCTTGGATTTGTATCATATATAATACTTGATAAGACAAATAAAATTTTTAAGGTAGATGTTATATTCCCTTTGCTATTTACTCTTATATATACTATTATGATTGAACTTTTATTCTTATATGATAAAAGGGTTCCTTATGCTGCAGATATATCTGGATTTGATCTTAATGCATATATTATTATTGGTCTTTCTATGATTGAATCAATGCTTACTATAGGACTTGCTTTTCTTATAAGATATCTAAAATTAAAATATTATTATGTAAGAAAAGAAGAGAATGAATAAAAAAAAACAGGGATTAGAAACCCCTGTTTATTTTTAGGCTTAGCAATTGGGCACAAGTATACATCCATTCAAGTGATGGTCTTTTGTATATCTTTAATTAATAAGCTATAACCTTAAAATAAGTATTGCTAAGATGTTTGGCTTTTATCATCATATTAGATATATGTCGGTTGATAAAATATCTTAGCTATATTATAATTCTGGTTAATTAAATTACCCTCCCAATGAATTATATCTATATTTTACTATAATTATAAAGGAATTGATAGTATAATTTATTTTACATATTTGTTAAATTAGAGTTTATTGTTTTTAATTTGTGAATATATTATAATGTCAATTGATGGTGATGATAATGATAAAAATTGATTTGATAACTGGATTTTTAGGTAGTGGAAAGACAACCTTCATTTTAAAATATGCAAAATATTTAATGGATAAGGGAGAGGATGTTTGCATATTAGAAAATGATTATGGAGCTATTAATGTTGATATGATGCTAGTATCATCAATAGGATGCGACTGTGAAATGGTTGCTGGAGGATGTGATTATGATTGTCATCTACGTAGATTTAAGACTAAGCTTATATCTATGGCAATGCGTGGATATACAAGAATAATTGTTGAACCATCTGGAGTATATGATACTGATGAGTTCTTTGATGTATTATATGAGGAGCCTCTAATAAATTATTATGAGGTTGGGAATGTATTTGTATTATATGATATCAATACTAAAAATCTTTCAGAGGAGTCTGAATATATTTTTGTAAGCGAGGCTGCTGTAGCTTCAAAGCTTATTATTACTAAAAGAGATAATAAATCTCTTATATTAGATACCAATTACATAAATGGCCTTATGAAGAAGTATATGTGTGATAGGGTATTTATGGATAGAGATATAGTTTATAATGATTCATTAAATATGGATGATATTATAAATGCAGGATATGCTTCATATGATCATATAAAGCTTAGGGTCATAGATGATAATAATTATGATTCATTATATATTATGAATAAAAAGCTTAATAAAGATTTTATAATTGATTTAATGAATAAGCTTTTTAATTCAAAAGCCTATGGTAATATTTTGAGAATCAAGGGCTTTATTTATGAGAATGATAAATGGTATAAGGTTAATATTACAAGAAATGATATAGAAATAGATGAAATAGATAATGGACAGGATGTTATTATAGTAATTGGAGAAAATCTAGATAAGAATAAAATTAATGCGCTGGTAGGAGAATAATTATGGAGAATACACTTATTATATTTGATTGCTTCGGAGTACTTTGTACAGAAATATCACCAAGATGGTTTCGCCTTAGATATAGTGAGGAGGAGACTATTAGATTAAAGGCAGAATATTATAATTCAGCTGATATGGGATATTATAATGTATATGAGCTTTTAGATAAATTAGAAAAGGGACTTAAAATTCCAAAGGATGTAATAGTAAAGGAATGGAAGGAGCTTCTTACATTAAATAGTGAACTTATAGATTTTATTAATACTAAGCTTAAAGGGAAATATCATATTGCTCTTTTAACTAATGTAATAAAGGATTATGTAGAGCTTTTATATGGGGATAAGGATTTTTTCAAGAAAATATTTGATAAAACCTTCAATTCATGGGAATACCATTTAAGAAAGCCAATGCATGAATTCTATGAGGTATGTGTTAATGCATATAAGGATATGGGAATAGAAAAAATTTATTTCATTGATGATAGTCCCAAAAATTTAGTTGGCATCGAAGATTTAGGTGTTATACCTATACAATATACTAACAATAAAGAGTTATTTGACACTTTAAAAAAATATAATATCATTAATGAATAAATAAAGATTATTTTTAACTGTTTAAATAAATATACACAATTGTCGATTTTGTTGACAGTATTTGTTTTATATGTTATAATGGCATTGTATAAAGAGAAAAAGAAAAGATAAAATCAATTTAATAATTCTGTGTAGATTTAATAATGTAGGCTGTAATCTTTTGTTGTATTAAGTCTTATATAGAGAGGAAGATTTTAAGAATTAATACAATAAAGGTATGTTGATTTAAGATTGTGGGAATGTTTTTTCAATGTACGATATGATGGAGAGAAGGCACAGAATGGTTAGGTTGCTTTTAATCACCCTTTAGGTGATATAGCTAATAATACGGAAGTATCTTGAGGGAGATATAGAGGTGTTGTTAGTACAGTAGTTTAATCAATAGGTTTTAGAAGAAAATTATTATTAAGCAAAATAGTGGATTGAGGGAATCCACTTTTTTGTTTACTAATGCCAAGTGAAAGTAAAGTCGGCTTGACACTGATATCTTAGTTTGGTATAATTTTATTAGTTTTTCATTAAAGGAGAATTGTTTTATGAATAGAATCGAGATTATTACTGATTCAAATAGTGGAATTACACAATATGAAGGAAAAGAATTAGGTATTGTTGTTGTGCCAATGCCTTTTACTATAAATGGAGAGGAATATTTAGAGGATATAACTCTTACTCAAGAGAAGTTTTATGAATTCCTTAAGGATGATAATGCTGTGGTTTCAACATCTCAGCCATCTATTGCGTATGTTGAGGAGCTATGGGCCAATGCATTAGAAAATAATGATTCAGTTATCTATATACCAATGTCATCAGGACTATCTAATTCATGTGAAACAGCTTTAAGAGCTGCTCAAAAGCCAGAATTTCAAGGTAAGGTCTTTGTAGTAGATAATAAGAGAATTTCTGTTACTCAAAGACAGTCTGTATTAGATGCAATGAAGCTTAGAGATTTAGGATATACTGGTAAGGAAATACATGATATTTTAATTGAAACTATGTCTAATTCAGATATTTATATTACAGTAGCTACTCTTAAGTATTTAAAGAAGGGTGGACGTATCACACCTGCAGCTGCAGCTTTAGGTACTATGCTAAAGCTTAAGCCAATTCTTCAAATTGAAGGAGAAAAGCTTGATAAATATAAGATGCGTAATAGAACAATGGAAAATGCAATTGAAATAATGATGGATGCTTGTGAAGGAAATATCAATGGATATTTAAAGGATCTAGACGGAAGAACTGATAATATTTATCTTGCGGTTGCATATTCAGGAACTGATAAGGAATTACCAATGAAGTTTGCTGAAATGATTAAAGAAAGATTTGATGTATCAGATGTAGTTGTAAATCCATTATCACTTTCAGTATCATGCCATATTGGTGATGGTGCCCTAGCTTTGGCAGTAACTAAGGAATTACCTGAGAAATATTTAAAGAAATAAAATCCTTTAAAAAAAGGATTTTTTATTTTCGATGATTTTGGCATATAGGAGCATAAGCAAAAAGACAATCATAGATTTAGTGTATGAGAGATAGGATTAAAATGATTATTTTTAATCCTTTTTTTCTTTACAAAGTATTAAAAAATGTCTCAATATGTAGTATAATTAGATTAAAGAAAAAATAGATTGAGGTGTTTAGTATGAGCTTTAATGTTTATGATTTTATTAAAAATGAGGATCTTGTTAATAAATGCAAGGAATTAGATTGGAAATTTACTGATTATGAAATGGCTAAGATTGTTATGGGAAGTAAGAATACACTTGCGCAAAAGAAGGAAGCCTATACTTATCTGTTAAATGAAACAGATAATGAAAGATTAAAGGTAGAGCTTCAAAAGGTTATTCATTATCAAGATGAGGCACAAGAGGATATAAAGACTCCGAAGAAAAATAGTATTTATATTTTATATCTTAAGGGGGAAAAGCCAATTCCTTATGATAAATTCAATGATGCATATGAATATGCCTTAAATAAGCTTGCTGGGTCTAAGTATAAGACATTTAAGATTGCGAAGGTAAAGAAGAATCTTCCAGTAGGTGAAAAGGCATATGGATCAGATTATATTATTTATAATTCTAATGGAGAGGCAATTGATTTCCATTATTATGCAAATGATGATTATATTAAATCATATGAGATTAATGTAAAAACATTTGATGGATTTGATATTTGGGTTCCATTCTGGAATGGATATGTAAAATATCCAACAGTATATGATGATATGCAGGTACTTAAGAGACGTACTATTGATCCTGAGGATACTGATGATACTCAATATATTGCATGTAACAATGTAGCCTTCAATGGAAATAATGAGGCTGGTGTAAGTAAGTCTGATGAAATGCCATATGACATTTTTGCAGGACAGCTATGCTATAAGTATGTTACTGTTTCAAAGAGAAAACATGCAGTAGAGGTTGAAACTATCCCGTTTGAAGGCCTTAAGAAGGTTAAGAAGGATGACATTACACTTAATACTAAGGATACAATTAAGAGAATTAAGGAAGTTGTAAAGAAGGTAACAGCTGAGAAGTAAAGAGGTATTTTATTTATGCTAGAGGATGTTAAAAGGTATATAGAGGATAAATACAAACTAAATTGTAATTTATCTATAGACTTAAAAATAGAATCGGATAATGTATTAGATACCATCACTATTACTACTCTAGAGGATGCCTTTGTAATAAGGTATGATAATCTTGAAATAAACTCATCTAAAAAGACGATTTATAGAGATATTTCATTCCTATTAGATCATTTGTCATATATTTATTTCCTTACCTTTGAAGGTAAAGAGGTTTGTCATATTACATTTGATGCACTACATGAGGATACAATAATTGATTGTGCTGAGAACTTTTTGTGGGAGCATAGAGATGATAATATGGAAGAAATTGATAGAATCTTTGTAATATCATTTAGAAATCTCTATTCCTTTGAGGCAAAGGTATCTGGTTCATTTGTAGATACCTATTGGCAAATATATGATGAGCCACATTATAATGTAATGAATGCGGCTATGACTACATTTAAATATAGAGATAAGAATTATGCAGAAAGGTACAAATCACTTTGTACCTTATGCATTAATAATAGCTATAATATGCTAGAGCTTAGAAAATATTTCTTGCAGGATGGTTATGCATATCTTCTAGATTGGAAGGATGAGGATAGGCATGATGTATATGAAATTATTGATATAGATATTGATAATATTAAGACAACTGCTGGAGATAAGTTTGTAATTATGAGTGCAGATTATAGTTCTATACTTGATTATGAGGATGGAAATATTTATCTTAGAGGTAGGGTTGCAGATATATATCCTACCGAGAGTAAAATACTTCAGGTAGATGATGAGCCTTGTCAGTATATTCATTCTATAAAGACATCAAGAGTTTTATATAATGGTAAGCTTTATGAGGCATCAGGTAAGACTAGAAGTGATGAGCTTAATAAGCTTAATAGTCTTTTAGATAAGAAAATATTATGCTGCTTTTTCTGTAAGTATGGAAATTATATCGATGATGAAGAAAAGATTTACTGTCTTAATGGATTTAATCCAAAATCATTTGTGGATGTTTTATTTGATGTAGAAGAATCAAAAATGATTCCTTATGATATGTTTAATTTATGCGAGGATTTTAATTTCCAGTCAAAGCAGTATTATACTCATACCAAGGCTAAAGGAGACGAGGATAATGAGTGATCCGTTTAAGCTAATAGAGGCCTTAGATTATAAGGGACTAGAGGCATATTTAAAGGTTGAAAATATTAATGTTTTAAATGAGCATAAGCAAAGTCTATTAGATGCTGCTATAGCCTCTGAATTTGATGATGCTTTTGATCTTTTGATTAAGAATTATATAAATCTAAATACTTTAGATGATAGTGGAAATACCCCTCTTATGTATTCTATTTTATATAATAAAATTGGATATTTTAAACGTCTTGTTAGAGAAGGTGCAAACCTTAATCTTACAAACAATAAGGGTGAAAGTGCCATTATGATAGCCCTAAATCAAAGAAAGATGGATATGGCACATATCCTATTAGATTCAGGTGTTGATTTAAAGGTTGTTGATAAGAATGATGAAAATATTTGCTTTTCTATAGTTCGTTCTCATAATCTTCCTCTTTTAAAGGAGATTATTGCAAAGAATAAGACTCTTTTATTTTCAATAAATTATACTAGACGTAATCTTTTACATGAGGCTTGTATGGTAAAGGATCATAATATTGCTCTTTATTTATTAAATAATGGATTACTTGCTAATTCTGCAGATAATTTTGGAGAAACTCCAATATTCTTTGCAGCTCGTGAGAAGGATTATGATATGATAAAGCTTTTAATATCATATGGAGCTATCATAGAGAAGAGAAATGGATTTTATGAAACTGTCCTTGATATAGCTAAGGGAGAGATTCATGATTATATTGAATATCAAATGCAAAGCGTTAGATATAATAGATATTTAAAGAAATATCCTTTACATGTTGCTGTTATAAATAATGATTTTTTAAGGGTTAAACAACAGGCTAATAGATATAATATGAATAAAAAGGACGATTTTAATTATCGTCCTATAGATTACGCAAGATTATTAAATTATACTGATTCATATAACCTTTTGAAGCAATATGAGAAGCTTAAGAATTAAGCGAATACTAATACTAATGCTATAAAATTACTTGTTGCGTGTACTGCAATTGAAAGCCATATATTTCTATGGCTTTTTTCATATATTGTACCAAATACTATTCCTGATGTAAGATATGGAATTGTAATAGATACCATATATCTTAATGAACCACTAGATGATACGATATGGATTGAAGCGAATAGAAGAGATGAAATGATAATAGAGACATATTTATTTATAAATATATCAAACATTGCCTGTCTAAATATAAGCTCCTCTACAATAGGACCTATAATTACAGCAGATATAAACATAAGAGCAGCTGCAATATATCCTGATTTAAGTGTTGTCTCTATTAATTCCTGATTAACGGATTGACTTTCCTTATATATAACCATTGATATTACTCCAGCTATAACTGCCGATACATAAAATATACCTAGTGATGTTAAAAAGAATATTGGAGTTTTTTTGTCTGATATTGCATGGAAGAAATCATATTGAAGCTCAAATTGGTATCCAACAAGAAGTGGTATTATAAGAATAATATAAATAATTAAATCAAATACAGCACTTGCAAGATATAAGCTTTTCTTCGGAATATCATCAAATGGCTTATTATATATGTTTTCACAAATGTTTTTAAATAGTGGCGATAATGCATAATCAACTATAACAAACATTATCAAAAAATAAAAAACAATAAATAGAAATGCCTTAATTGCGGCAGGTCGCTTAATAAAAGCTTTAATATTATCTAATAACAATTGAAATCACCTAACTTATTATACCATACTTTATTTATTTTAAATAAAGAATATGTTAAAATTAAGATGGTGATTTAAGTATGGAAATAATTATAGCTTCTAATAATAAGAATAAAATAAGAGAGTTTAAAAAGATATTTGAGGGTTCAAATATAGAATTAAAATCATTAGAAGAAAAAGGTATAGATATTGATGTAGAGGAGAATGGTACTACATTTGAGGAAAATGCACTTATTAAGGCTAAGACTATTGCTAAATTAACAAATGTGCTTGCTATTGCAGATGATAGTGGTCTTATGTGTGATGGACTTAATGGAGAGCCTGGGGTATATTCAGCAAGATATGCAGGTCCTCAGCATAATGATTTAGATAATAATAGGCTTTTATTAAAGAATATAAAGGATGTTAAGAATAGAAAAGCAAGATATGTTTGTGCTATTTGTCTTTGTAAGCCAAGTGGGGAGTATATTATAACTAAAGCCTCATGCGAGGGTGAAATTATAGATGAAGCTCGTGGTAATAACGGCTTTGGATATGATCCATATTTTTATATAGAAAAGTTTAAAAGAACTATGGCTGAGATTACATTAGATGAGAAGAATACTATTTCGCATAGGGCTAAGGCCTTAGAGGAGCTTAAAGGATTATATGAGAAATTTATTAATAATAAGTGATACTCATAGAGATACCTCATTAATGGAGGAGCTTATAAAAAAATATAAGGGATATATGATAATTCATTGTGGTGATTATTGTGTTAAAAGAGATATTTTAGATAAGTATGATATTACTTATGTTGATGGTAATTGTGACCAATATGATGATAATATTGAAAAAGTAATAGAAATAGATTCTAAGAGGATATTTATTACTCATGGACATAAATATAGGGTAAAGATGGGATATATGAATCTTTATTATAGAGCTATGGAATTAATGTGCGATTATGTGTTTTTTGGACATACGCATGAGGCTTGTGTTTTTTCTGATAATAATATTACATTTATAAATCCTGGTTCATTAAAATATGGCAGGACATATGCAGTAATAGAAAATGATGAGGCTATAATTAAGGAGATTTAGATATGACGCTTGATGAGGTGCTATCTCTTGAGGCAGATAAAAAATCAATTAAAAAAATTGATATGTTTTTAAGAGATAAAGATGAAACTTCATATGAGTATGCAAGGGCTATAGCTTACAAGGCTTTAATCCTTCATAATTCTGATAAGGATAAGGATGCGCTTCGTATCCTTTTAAGCCTTACTCCTTATTTTAATAATTATGATAACGATTCTGTTGTAGCCTTGTGTGATACCTTAATCGATATCTTTTTATCATTAGATAATAATGATCAAGCTTTAAAATATATTGATATTAAAAATGATCATTTAAAGACTATTGATAAGGACCAATATCTTTATGATATGATTAGATATTATACAAATGTTGGTAATAGAATAGAGCTTAAGAGAACTATTACTCAGTATTTGTTTGAGGATATTTCTGAGGAGAATAAGATAAAGGCCTTAGAGGAGCTACAAACATTACAATTTTATGATAAGGAATACGATAATTTTTATGATTCATTTAAGAAGCTTAAGGCATATTATATAAAGAACTTTTCTTATGAAAAGCTTTTTAGGCTTTATTTAAGAGAGGCTAAAATGCTATATGAGGAAAGAAAGCTTAATGAGGCTCAAAGCTTTATTATGCAATATATAGATGATAAGCAAATAGATACTACATCTAAGGTTGGTATGGCAACAATTCTTTTAAATATTTATTTAAAGAATTCTGAAAATAGACGTGCTATGATTTTAGAATCAGAGTACCATGATATATATTTAGATGCTGAAAAGAATGTAGCCTTAGAGTTTGCTGAAACTGCTCTTTTAGTTTCGAAGGCAATCAATAATAGAATTGGTGTTACAGAATATGAGGAGAGTATAGAAAAGCTTAATGAAGAAATAAAGGCTATAAAGAAGGATAAAAAGAAGGAAAAGAAAAAATCTATCAATATTAATATTATTGAGGATGAGATTGTTAAAGATACTGATGATGAAACAATTAATATAACCTTTAAGGGTGGTAGCGATAGAAAATCACATTTTACTGAGGTAGAGTCAAATATTAAGGAAACGCCTATAGCTATTACTGAAAGATTTAAAAGCCTTGAGGGTGTACTTAGTGCATTAAACCCTAATAAGGGATTAAGGTTTAGAGATATATTAAGAAATTATGGAATGGAGATAGAGAATCTTTATTCTAAATGTGAAATCGTAATAGCCTTAAATCATAATGGAGATGGATTCCATTATAAGATGAATAGGGTTTATGAGAAAATATTTACTGATGATATGATTAAGGATTCTCCTTTTGAGGAACTCCTATCTAATTCTGAAAAGCTTTTACTTATTAATGTTAAGGAATCATTATGGGATAAAAATATTATAACAAGACTTCCTTTTGAGGATTCGTTTAAGTCAGTTATAGGATTTAGATTATATAGAAATGATAGCCCAATTGGAGCTATCTGCTATAATTTTTTTACATCTGAGTTTAAGGATATCTATATTTATGAATCTCTTAAAACATTAACTCTTGTTTTAAATATCTTTATTAATGAGCTATATGATACATTTGATATTTCTAAGGAAATGAGAATGTATGATTTTATAACTACTCATGCAAAGCAGGGGCTTAAGATTGAAGAGGATAAGGAAATATCATTAAATGATAGCGCAGCGCTATTACTTGGTCTTAAGGAGAAGCATTTTGAGGATAGTGAATATATTTCATTAATAGATGCGAAGGATGTAGTAGGATATAAGGAAGTATATAGAAAAATATATGATAGAGAATTGTTTGAGGCGACAATTTATTATCATATAAATGGAAGATATATAAAGGAAGATGTTATGGTTAATGATTCATCTGTCCTTGAAATATATTCTCTTATATCAGATGAAACTAAAACTGAGACAAAGGAAAAGGCTTTAGAGAATAAGGCTTATAATAATCAAATATCACATCTTAAGAATAAGAGTATGCTATATATTGATCTTGATGAGGCTATCTTGTCTAAGAAGTTTGCGGTAGCTTTAATCAAAAATGATAATTATGATACATATTTTAATATTTATGGTTATAAGTTTGCGGATGATTTAACCCTTCTTATTGGAAAAATATTGAAGGAAGAAATTAATAAGGAAATGGATGTATATCATTTAGAAAATGATAAGTTTATGTTGTTATTCTCTGATATAAATGATATGAGAGCAATAAAGAAAAGGGTCTCTGATATTTTAGATAAGATTAAAGCTAAATCATATGAGGTTAATGCTCGTCTTAAGCTTAAGATGAAGGCGGGAATATATCGTTATACTAAGGCTATGGGAAATGTTGATTGTAAAAAGGTTATTTCATTTGCCTCAGAGGCTTTAATTGACGCAAGAGAAAGCGAAGAGGATGTAATGTTTTATGATAAGGATTTAGCATTACAAAGATTTAGGGATTCACAGATTATTCTTTATTGTACAGAGGCTATAGATACAAGAGATTTAAAAATATGCTATAGGCAGATGGTTAATGCTGATGAAGGTACAATAGAGTATTATATTCCACGCCCTAATCTTCGTCAGTTTGATTGTGATGAGGAGTATTTTAATAAGGTTGTAGCTGAAAGAGATATTAAAAAGGTGTTTGATAGGTATATTATATCTGAGGCTTTATTTGAGCTTAAGACATTCTATGATAAATGTAGGGTTTATTTCCCTATTATGATCAAGGTACATAAAAGTGTCTTTATGGATAAAAGATTTAAGGTGTTTTTAGAACAAAAGCTTAAGTATCTTAAGCTTCCTGGAAAGGTTATATCATTTAATATTATTGATGATATAGAGGGTTCTATAAAAGACCTTGCTGTATACTATAATACTATTGGTATAAATCTTATGTCTGAGTCATTTGATTTAGTAATTAAGAATAAGCTTAATGCCTTCTTATGTAATCAGGAGGTATATAATTTAGAGATTACTAAGGCTTTAAAGGCATCTTTAGATGAGGTTATGATTAAGGTATATGCTACATCACTTAAATCAAAGGGAGAGATTGGATTATTACATACAATAGGTATTGATATAGTTTCAGGAGAAATACTTAAGAGTAATGATACTATTGATACTTTGATTAAGGATTATAACAAGGATAATAATTAGTAAAGGACTGCCTTTTGGCAGCCTTTTATGTAAATTATTAAAATAATTTATATAATTAAACCTTTATATAATTTTTTATAAATGATATAATAGGTTATGATTTGGAGATGGTATTATGTCAAAATCTATAAGAGAGTCAAGAATTGATGCGATTAAGGTTATTTACAGCTGTCATATGAATAATACAGAGGCAGCACAGGTAGCAGCTACAGTTATCACAGATGGTGATGATTTAGCTATAAAATATGCACTTAGTACAATGGCTGATATTAAGGCAATTGATGAAATTATATCAAATGCCTTAGTTGGATATACACTTAATAGATTAAATGTTGTTGATAGATCTATTGTTGAACTTGCGACATATGAGATGAAAAATGATGTTGTAGCTCCTGCAATAGCTATTAATGAGGCATTAGAGATTACTAAAATGTATACTGATGCTGGAGATAAAAAAGAGGTTAAATTTAATAATAAGCTATTAGATAACATTAGAAAACAATTAGGTAAGTAGGGATATTATGGATGATAATGCACAGTATTTAACTGTATCTGCTTTAACTAAATATATAAAGTATAAGTTTGACTGTGACAGGCATCTTGAATCTGTACTATTACAGGGTGAGATTTCAAACTTTAAGCATAACCAAAAGGGACATTTTTATTTTAGCCTTAAGGATAGTGGTGCCACTATTTCTTGTGCAATGTTTTCTTCATATGCTTCAAAGGTGAATTTTGAGCCAGAGGATGGAATGAAGGTTTTTGTAAAGGGTAGAGTTACAGTTTATGAGCCTTCTGGTACATATTCTATTAACATTACTGAAATGAAAAGTGATGGTATAGGAGATTTATATATTCAATATGAAAAGCTTAAGAAGGAGCTTGAAAAGGAAGGATATTTTTCATTAGCTCATAAGAGGCCAATTAAAAGAATACCTTCTATAATAGGTGTTATTACATCACCTACAGGAGCTGCAATTAGAGATATTATTAATACAATATCTCGTAGATATCCTTTTACAAGGGTTATTTTATATCCAGCTATAGTTCAAGGACCTGATGCTAAGGAGAATATTGTTAAGCAAATAGAACGTGCTAATTCTGATAATTTATGTGATACACTTATTGTTGGACGTGGTGGAGGTTCTATTGAAGACCTATGGGCATTCAATGAAAAAATTGTAGCTCTTGCAATATATAATTCGAAAATACCTGTTATAACAGGAATTGGTCATGAAATAGATTTTACTATTTCAGATTTTGTATCAGATTTAAGAGCGCCAACACCTACAGCTGCCGCAGAGCTTGCGACACCAGATGTTGTTGAGCTTCGTAATGAAATTCTCACATCAGTTCATATGCTTTATAAGGATCTGATGAATAGATTTGAGAATTATAAAACTATTTTAATGCACCTAGATGAAAGGCTTGATAATGCCTCACCATCTAATAAGATTAAGGAAAATAAGAAGGATTTAAGAGCTTTAATTAATAGACTTAATGTTTCTATTAATAATATAATGTATCATAAAGGGTTAGAGCTTGATTCCTTGTCTAAAAGATTTAAGGCAAATAATCCTTTAAGCTTAATTAGACAAAAGGAATCGGATTTTAAAAATACATTAAGACTTTTAAATAAAAACATTAGAATAATTCTTGATAAGAAGAATCAGGAATTTAATATTTATACATCAAAGCTTAATGCCCTAAATCCATTAAATCTAATGGATAAGGGTTATTCAATTCCATCTGTTGATGGACATGCAATAAAAAGTGTTAAGGATGTAAAAAAAGATTCTGTCCTAAATGTTCGTATGAAGGATGGAAATATTACTACTAAAGTAATGGAGGTTTATCAAAATGGAGAAGGAAAATAAGAGCTTCGAGGAGCTTTTAACTGAGCTTGAAAATACAGTAAAGAACCTAGAAAACAAGGAAATATCACTTGATGAGGCTGTAAAGGATTATACAAAGGGTCTAGAGCTTTCAAAGAAGTGCTATGATATTTTAGGCTCTAATGAAAAGCTTGTTGTTAAAAAGATGACTGAAAGTGGTTTAGAGGACTTTGTCAAGGAAGATAACTAAGCATATTAATTTAGAGGAAATTAAGGACCCAGGGTTCCTTCAGGATTTATCTAAGAAGGAGCTTAAGGTTTTATGTGATGACATTAGAGTATTTATTCTAAAACATGTCTCAGAAACCGGTGGGCACCTTTCCTCAAACCTTGGAGTAGTAGAGCTAGAGGTAGCTTTACATTATGTTTTTTCTTCACCTAACGATAAGCTTGTTTTTGATGTAGGACATCAAACTTATACACATAAGATTTTAACAGGAAGAGCTAAGGATTTTAAAAATCTTAGAAAATTTGGAGGACTTAGTGGATATCCTGACTATAAGGAAAGTTCATATGATGCCTGGGAATCAGGTCATAGTTCAACCTCTATTAGTGCATTAGAGGGATTTTTACGTGCAAAGGATATGGGAAATGATTCTATTGGAGATTGCGTTGCAGTAATTGGGGATTCAGCCATAGCCTCAGGAGTAGCCTTTGAAGCACTTAATAATTTAAGCTCTAAAAATGGTAAGGCAAAGCCAATTATTGTTTTAAATGATAATAAGATGGGTATATCTAAGACTGTAGGTTCATTCCATCGTTCCCTAGATAAGCTAAGAAGTAACGCGTTTATAAGAGGATTGAAGAGATTTGTAAAGAAGGTTACAATTGTCCCTGTAAGAAATTTCTTCCATAAGCTTAATAATGGTTTTAAATCCTTTTTTCAGTCTGATAATATTTTCTCTGCCTTAGGGTATGATTATTTTGGACCATATGATGGTAATAATTTATTTGAGCTTATAAGAGATTTTAAGAGAGCAAAGAAGATGAAAAGACCCCTTGTAATTCATATTATTACTGAAAAGGGTAAAGGATATTTACCAGCCTATAATGATAATTCTGGTAAATATCATAATGTAGCTCCATTTGATATTAAGACAGGTCTTCCAAAGAATGTCCTTCTTGAAGGAGAATATACATATACTGATATTGTGCTTAAGACATTATTTATGCTAAGAGAAAATATGCCTTTTACTATAATTGACCCAGCTATGATACTTGGAGATAGTATTAAGGAATATAATAGAACATATCCTGATTTTATCCTTGATGTAGGAATATCAGAGGAGCATGGTGCAGTTTTAGCTTCAGCTCTTTCAAGAGCAGGAGAAAAAGCTGTTGTTCTTTATTATTCAACATTTCTTCAGCGTGCATATGATTTTGTTTTAAATGATATCGCAAGACAAAATGCTAATGTAGTAATTGGCATTGATAGATGTGGAGTAATTGGACCAGATGGTTCAACACATCAAGGTATTTATGATATAGCTATGCTATCTAGTATGCCAAATATAGAGATACTTATGCCATCAAATGGGCGTGAGACAAGAGAAATGCTAAAGTATGCAATGAATCATAATGGCCCTATTGCAGTTCGCTATACTAAAAATAGTGATATTTGTAGGCTTGATTCTAAAATTGATGATATTAAGCAATGCTGGACTAAGGTTTTAGATGGTAATGTTGGTATTTGTATTACATATGGACCTGATGTTACAAGAATTAAAAATATTATTATTGAGAATAATTTATCAATAGAGCTTATAAATGCTAGATTTATAAGACCTATGGATTTTGATATGCTTAATATTCTATTTGATTCTAAAAAGCCAATTCTTGTTTATGAACAGGTAATTAAGAGTGGCTCATTATATGAAAAAATTGTAGATTTTAAAAATAAATTTAGTAAAATATCTAAGGTTTCTGCTATTAATATTAGTGAGGATACTATAATTCGTTTTGGTGAGGTAGATAAGGTATTAGACAATTACGGATTAGGTGATAAGGATATTTTAGAAGGATTAAAGAAATTATATGAGAATTGATTTATATCTAGTTTTAAATATGAAATTTGAATCCCGCAATAAGGCAGCTCAAGCTATTAAGGCACATTCTATTTTAGTTAATGGCAATGTTTGTGATAAGCCATCATATGATGTATCAGATACTGATGTGGTAGAGGTAGCCTTTGATGCGCTTAAATATGTATCAAGAGGTGGATATAAGCTTGCGGGTGCATTAGAGAAGTTTAGAATTGATTTTAGTGGAAAAACAATACTAGATATTGGTTCATCAACAGGAGGATTTACTGACTGTGCTTTGCAAAATGGGGCAAAAAAGGTATATGCAGTAGATGTAGGATGTGATCAAATGCATCCAACATTACGTAATGATCCTAGGGTTGTTCTTTATGAAAATACTAATATATTAGATTTTAATTCACCTATAAGATTTGATTATTTAGTTATGGATGTATCCTTTGTTTCTATTGAGCATGTTATACCAGGAATATTAAAGCATTTAGATGATAATAATTCACTTATTTGTCTTATAAAGCCTCAATTTGAGGTTGGTAAAATGGTTGGTAAGGGAGTTATTAAGGATAAATCAATTCATCTTAAGGTTTTAAATCAGGTATCTGATTTCTTAGAGGGTGTAGGACTATATATTAATAAGCTTGCACCATCCCCTATTAAGGGTGGAAGTGGAAATATTGAGTTTATATCTGTAATTTCTAAAAGAAAAACTTTAAAGCTAAATTATAGAAGTATTGTGCAGGAAGCACATAGGGGGTAGGCCTAATGCTTAAAAGATTATCTGTTAAAAATATTGCGATAATTGAAGATTTAACTATTGATTTTAATAGCTATATGACAGTACTTTGTGGAGAGACTGGTGCTGGAAAGTCACTTATTATTGATTCGATATCACTCCTACTTGGAGCTCGTGCTGATTCTGATATGGTACGTTATGGTGAATCAAAGGCTTATATTATGGGAATATTTGATTATGAAAACCAAAATATTGATGAAATACTTGATTCTTTAGGTATAGCTCATTCAAAAGAGATTACAATATACCGTGAGATATCAACTACTGGTCGTAATATAATAAAGGTTAATGATGTGGCTGTTACAGTACAGGCTTTAAAAAACATTGCATTATATCTTGCAGATATTCATGTACAGCATGATACATTTAGATTAATTAATCCTGATACCTATCTTTCATTTATTGATACAAAGGAGGATAAGAGCTTTCAGGATGCATATAACTCATATGTCATTTCATTATCAAAATATAATGAAGCCTTAAAGGAGCTTTTAGATATAATGAAAAGACATAAGTCATCACAAGAAAGATTAGAGTTTTTAGTATTTGAACGTGATGAGCTAGAGGCTTTAGATCTATATCCAGGCAAGGATATAGAAATAGAAGAAAAAATATCAAAGCTTTCTAATTATGATAAGATATTTAAATCTCTTAATGAGGCATATCAAAATATGGAAAGCGAATATTTCTCACTAGATAATATTTATAATGCTTATAAGGCACTTGATGATATAAGAGATTATGATAAAGAATATATGGAGCAGGCAGATATTATATTTGATGCTTATTCAAACCTTACTGAAGCTAAATCTACAATCTATAAGGCAATAGATTCCCTAGATTTTGATGAGGATGAGCTTAATAGGCTTCAGGATGATTTAAAGGCTATTGAGGATTGTAAGGCAAAATATAAAAAGAATCTTGATGAGCTTATAAAGGAGCTTGAGGACATCAAGATGGAAATAGCCTTAAATGAGGATTTTGATTCAGTAATTGAAGATAAGAATAAAAAGCTATCAAAGCTTTATGATGAAGCATTTGACAAGGCAAAGGCCTTATCAAATATAAGAAGAAAAAATGCTAAGTTAATTGAGGAAAGCATTGTTAATGAATGTAAGGATCTTGATTTAAAGGATTGTAGCTTTAAAATAGAGTTTAATGAGGTAGAAAAGAAGGATATTATGGATAATTCTATTTTCTTAGATAATGGAATTGATAGTGTATGCTTCATGATTTCATTAAATAAGGGTGAGCCTTTAAAACCCCTACATAAGACAGCCTCTGGAGGAGAGCTTTCAAGAATTATGCTAGCATTTAAGTCATATTTTGCTAAAAAGGCTAAACTATCCTTAATGGTTTTTGATGAAATAGATACTGGAGTTAGTGGTAATGCAGCACAAGAGATTGCAAAGAAGATGAAGAGTATTTCAAAGTATTCACAGGTTTTATGTATTACTCATCTTCCTGCAGTTGCGGCAAAGGCAGATAACCAGCTTCTAATATCTAAGTCATATAAGGATGGAAGAACAACTACTCAAATTAAATCTTTAACAGAGGATGAAAGAGTAGAGGAGATTGCTAAGATGATTGGTGGTAATACATTATCATCACACTTTATTGAGGTGGCAAAGGAAATGCTTAAGCAATAAAAAAGGAGCTTCAAAGCTCCTTTTAAATCAATTATACATTTCCAAAATTATCAACAATGTTCCAAATTAATGCAATTACAATTCCTAGAACCATTGCAAGACATAATGTCCAAATAAGAATTTTACCCCATAGAGTTTGAAGAGGATTATGATATACCTTTCCTTTATTCTCTTTTTTCTCTTGAACTTGATTTTTATTTGCCAAAATAGTCACCTACTTAAAATAATATTATTTCGCTTAATACGATATAATAATTATATACTATAAAAAATGAAATTGAAAGAGGGATTTTTATGAAAAATAGTAATGTTAGAATAATTTTCCATATTGATATGAATATGTTTTTCTGCTCTGTTGCGGTCATAAATAATCCTTCTTTAAAGGGTAAGGCTTTTGCCGTTGGAAGAGAAAATAGTATGAAGGGTGTTGTATCAACTGCATCCTATGAAGCAAGAAAATATGGTATTCATAGTGCTATGCCTCTAATCGAGGCATATAGGCTTTTACCATCTCTTATTGTGGTAAATCCACAATTTGAGGAATATAAGAAATATCATAGATTATTTAAAAATCTAATAATGGAATACACAAAAATAATAGAGGTAGCCTCAATAGATGAGGTTTATGCTGATATGACTGAAATAAGCCAGAAGAGAAATCCTATAGAGGTAGCTAAGGAGATTCAGCTTCGTCTTGTAAAGGAACTACACCTACCATGCTCTATAGGAATTGCTCCAACCCTATTTCTTGCAAAAATGGCATCGGATATAAAGAAACCACTAGGTATTACAATTTTAAGGATAAGAGAAATTAAAGATATTTTATATCCACTTGATGTCAAAGATATATATGGAGTAGGAAAGAAGACATCTCCTAGGCTTATTGACGCAGGAATTAAAACAATTGGAGATTTTATGAATCCAGATAATGAATCACTTATAAGAGACATTATTGGAGATAGAATGCTTAAATCATTTAAAAATGCATTAGAGGGTCATTCCTCAAATGTAGTAGATCCTCAAAGATATGAGGATTCTAAGAGTATATCTACATCACAAACATATGATTATAATCTATTTGATTATGATGATATTTTAATAGAACTTAAAAATATGTCAAAAAGACTACATCAGGATTTAAAGGAGCAGGAATATCTTACAAAGACTATATCTATTACTCTTCGTGATAGTGATTTTAAAACTATCACAAGGAGTAAGAGTATAGATTATACAGATAACCTTTATGAAATAAATGATGTAATAGAGGATTTATTATACGATAATTTTATAGAGAAGGAATATAGGCTTATAGGAGTTGGTTACTCTAATCTTATTAAGAGCAGTGATTTAGCTTTAGAATATAATTTGTTTACTTGGAAGTCTATATTGGAGAAGGAAGATAATATTAACGATATTATTAAGGAGTTTAAAAATAAATATGGAGATACCTTTATTAGAAAAGGTGTTGAATTAAATGATAAAAAAGAAGAATAAAGAAAAGGGTTAGGAAAAGAATATGGATTATTTTGATATATATAATGAAACTATAAACTTTACAATTTTATCCTTTATGATATAATACAGATATCTTATTAGAGGAAGTTTAATTGTTTCATTTATTAAATAAATCCCGGAAGGGATTTTTTTATTGCAAAAATCATATTGAATAAAATGATAAAAAAGAATAAAATAAAGAAGACAAAGGAGATATTTAAATATGAAGGATACTAATTGCGCATATTGTATGAAGGATGAGAATCCATCATTATATCAAAAGTTTGGATACTTTGCATTTGAGACAAAGACATCTAATGTATATGTATTCAAGGAGCAAACTAAGTACGGAAGAGTAATAGTTGCATACAAGGACCATGTATCAGAGATGGTTGAGCTATCTAAGGAGGATAGATGTGATTTTATCGAGGATGTAAATGCCGTAGCTACAGCTATGCATAAGGCTTTTAACCCAGATAAGATTAACTATGGAGCTTATGGAGATACAGGAGGACACCTACACTTTCACCTATGCCCTAAGTATAAGGGTGGAGATGAGTGGGGAGGAATCTTCCAAATGAATACTCATGCTTATGAGCCAGCTGATTCAGTTCTAGAAGAGATTAGACAAAAGCTAATCGCGGCTATGGATCCTAAGTTCATTGTTAAGAAGTAAAAATATAGTGTCACTTTTTTGTGACACTATTTTTATTTGCATATATTTCTATTTTAAGTTAAAATATTATTAATGGGAGGCGATAATATGGCAATTAAATATTGGGTTGGAGCTAAGGCTATTATTTATAATACTAAGCTTCATAAAATTCTTGCAGTAAAAAGAGGATTTGATGATACATCTGCTGGGGTTTGGGAGAATCCAGGTGGTAAAAAAGAAGTTGGAGAGGATATCATTGATGCTTTAAAAAGAGAGGTTCTTGAAGAAACAGGAGTAGAGGTTAAGGAATATAGATATCTATATTCTTCAGGCATTAATGAGGAAAGAAATCCTTTCTTTATAGAAGGATATTTTGTACCAACTGAGAAAGAGGATATTGAATTATCATTTGAGCACATTGAATATAAGTGGCTTTCTGTAGATGAATATTTAAATATTGTAGATGCTGGTATTAGAAGAGATTTTAAAAGAGCTAATGTATTAGAGATTATTAAGGAATATGAAAAATAAAGAGTGTTTGTTGACACTCTTTATTTGCTTTTTAAGAAATTTATTATTTCATCAACAACATCACTTGGAGTAGAAGCTCCACTTGTGATGTTTATTGTATTAATGTTTTTAAAATCATAATTCTTTAATTCATTAAGGCTTTCAACCATTATAGAATTGCTTTTGGCTGATGCTAGCTTATAAAGCTTACCTGTATTAGAACTCATTTTATCTCCTACAACTATAAATAAATCACAAGGCCTAGCGTTTATTACAGCCTCCTGTCTTTTAGTTGTAGCCATACATATAGTATTAGATATTACTACATTGGGATTTTTAGCCTTAATGCGTTCATGAAATTCCTTTATATCATATAAAGACATTGTTGTTTGGTTTATTACAAAGGATTTGTCTTTAAAATTATAGGAATCGATATCATCAATACTAGATATTAAATGTATTTTATCTGATATACCACATGCACCCTCAGCCTCAGCATGTCCCTTAGCTCCAATATAGTATATATCATATCCTAGGGATAAATACTTTTTTATTTCATTATGCGTTTTATATACAAAAGCACATGTCGCATCTACTATTTTTAATCCCTTTTCCTCTGCCTTTTTAAAAACAGCAGGAGATGCACCATGTGCAGATATTATAACAAAGGAATTATCTGGAACTAAATCTAAAAGCTCAAGCCTTGTGGCTCCTTTTTTAGATATTGTGCTTATTCCTTTTTCTTTAAGGCGATTAACCATAATTTGATTATGAATTAAGGCTCCAAGGCAATATACATTATTATTAAGTTTTAGATTTAAGGATTTATCGATGGCTATTTCAACACCTCTACAAAATCCTTGTGGTTCTATCCTTAAAATATCCATAAAATCTCACCTACCCTATTATAACATAGTTGTTGAAAAATAGACATTTGTTTGGTATAATTTTACCGTGAAAGAATCGGTGATATTATGCAGTTTCAAGGCTATGAATTAAAGGATTTTATAGTAAAAGCTATAAAGGATTTAGGATTTAAGGATTTTTCAACAGTACAAAAGGATGTTTTCAATTCTTTAAAGGAGAATAAGAATCTTCTTGTAAGAAGTAAGACTGGTAGTGGAAAAACTCATGCATTCCTAATTCCTATTTTTAATGCACTTGATCCAGCCGACCAAAGGGTACAAGCAGTTATTATATCACCTACAACAGAGCTTGCTCGTCAAACATATAAGGTTTGTCAGCATATGGCTTCATTTTCTCCAAATACAATATCAGTTCGTCTTTATGTTGGTGGTACAGATAAAATACGTGAGATGAATACACTTAAAAACTCTCAGCCACAAATTGTTATCGCAACTCCAGGAAGATTAAAGGATTTAGTTGTTGATGAGAATGTCTTAAAGGCATATACAGCTGATACCTTAGTTGTTGATGAGGTGGATATGTGTCTTGACTCTGGATATGCAGAGGCAATTGATGCAGTAGCTGCTATCCTAAAGGATAAGAAAATGATGTTCTTTTCAGCTACAATGGCTGAAACAGTATTACCATTTATTAAGAAGTATTTAGATAATCCTAAGATGATTGATATTAAGGATAATAGTGAGCTTAATATTACACATATTTGGATTCCTTTAAAGCATAGGGATAGATTTGAAATGCTTCAAAATCTATTGGCTTTAATTAATCCATACTTATGTATTATATTTTGTAATAAAAAGGAAACGGTTATTTCTTTAGCGAATGCCTTAAGAAATAAAGGAATTCCAGTTGGAGAAATCCATGGAGATTTATCTCCTCGTGAAAGAAAGAGAGTCCTAAAGGAGGCTCAGGATTTAAAATATCAATATATAGTAGCCTCTGATCTTGCGGCTCGTGGTATTGATCTTGATGGTGTTTCACATGTTATAAATTATGAGATTCCTAAGGATTTTGAATTCTATATTCATAGAAGTGGAAGAACAGGTAGAATGAATTATACAGGAGAGGTATATTCATTCTATACAGAGCTTGATGATTTATACCTAGATAATCTTGCAAATAAAGGTGTTAAGCCTGTTTATAAGGTTATAAAGGAAGGAAGCCTTGAGGATTACAAGGGAAGAAATGCACGTGAGAAGAGAATTAAGCCTTTAAATGAAGGACAAAAGCGTGCTCGTAGAATAATTCATAAGCCAGATAAGGTTACACCTGGTTATAAGAAAAAGCTTCGCAAGGCTCAAGATGAGCTTTCAGTAAAGCTATATAAGGCAGAAGGGAAAAAGAAAAAAAGAAGAGGGAACTAAAAATGAATGATTATGTAATTATTACAGAATCAACAACAGATTTATCACAAGAGCTTATAGATGAGCTCGGACTTGTTGTTATTCCGATGACATTTAAGTCAGATGATAGGGAGTATATTAATTATCCTGACGGAAGAGAGCTTTCTAATAAGGATTTTTATGAGGCTGAAAGAAAAGGTGTGCAGTTTACTACTGCTCAGGTTACACCAAATGATTTCGCAAATGTATTTAGAACATATTTAGATATGGGAAAGGATATTCTGGCGATATGCTTTTCATCAGGCCTTAGTGGTACTGTTAATAGTGCACACCTTGCAATAGAGGATTTAAAGGATGAATATAAGGATAGAAAGATTTTGATGGTTGATTCACTTTGTGCATCTATGGGAGAAGGATTATTAGCTTATTATGCTTCTAAGAATAGAGAGAAGGGTATGTCTATTTTAGATAACCATGATGCTATAGAAAATATGAAGCTTAAGCTTGCACATTGGTTTACTGTATCAGATATTGATTTCTTAAAAAGAGGAGGAAGACTTTCTAATGCTTCAGCATTTGTAGCAAAGGCATTAAGAATTAATCCTGTTCTTCATGTAGATAATGAAGGTCATCTTGTTAGTAGATTCAAAAAAATTGGTCGTAAGAGTGCTATAAAGGAAATACTTAATCAAATGCTTGATACAATAGATGTAACTATTAAGCAAACTATTTTTATTTCACATGGTGACTGTGAAGAGGATGCACAATATTTAGCTTCACTTGTAAAAAAGGAAATTGATGCAGATGTTATTATTGGTGAGATTGGACCAGTTATTGGTGCGCATTCAGGACCTGGTACATTAGCACTATTCTTTATTGCTTCGCATCGATAAAAAGATTATTTTTACATTGATATATTTTGAATAAAATGTTATACTATTTAAGTATATCGTATAAGAAAGGGTTGTCATTTTAAATGAGATCTAATAAGCATAGAAAAGTTAAAACAAGATTTAAGTTTACTAAGGCTCTAGCTGTATTATTAGGATTTATTGTGGTAATAGCTATTTTAACTGGTTTACTTTCAATTGAGTCTGATGCAGAAAAGCTATATACAAAGATTACTACTGCACAGGCTGCAGTAGATGATTTCTCTGGTACTTCATTAGATGAGGATAATGTTTTTAAAGAGATTTCTTATAAGAAATTAACTTCAAAGATTAAATCATCAGATTATGTTTATGTATATTATGGAACTATCACAAATACTGATTATTTAACTTATATACAAACTGTTAATGATAGAGCTCAAACATATAATGTTGATAGAGTATACCTTCTTGATTCAGTATGGGCTACTTCAATCAATACAGATGATGAGGATTTTGGAGAAGAGAATAATTTAGTATTATCAGAGGTTGAACGCGCTCTTGGTGGTGTTGACATGACTATTGTTCCTTCACTTTGGGTATTTAAGGATGGAGAAGTAGTTTTCAATTCAGATGATTATATTAATGATACATATCAAGCATCAACTTGGAATTATGTTATCGAACAGGCATTTGGTCGTTATCCTGGTGAAGAGGACTAATTAAAAATTAAGAGATAGGCGACTATCTCTTTATTTCTTAGAGGTGTGATTATGATAGATGATATTAAACAAACACTAAAGAAAGGGCTTGAAGCCTATTATAATAAAAATTATGGAATTTCATTAAATCTTACTATTGAGGAGCCAAAAAAGGCTTCAATGGGAGATATATCTGTTCCTATGTTTTTAGTTGTTAAGGAATTAAAGAAACCACTTCCTGAGGTTGTTAAGGAGGCTTGTGATGTTATTAAGACACTATCTCCATTTATTAAGGAAGTTAATCCTACAGGACCATTTATTAATATTATTGTTGATAAGGGTATTGTATCAGAAGCTGTTTTAAAGAATGTATATGATATGAATGGTAATTATGGAAATTCAAATATAGGTAATGGTAAAACCATTGTACTTGATTATTCATCTCCAAATATTGCGAAATCATTTAGTATTGGACACCTTCGTTCAACTATGATTGGAAACTCACTAAAGCTTATATTCCAAAAAGCTGGATATAAGACAGTTGGAATTGATTACCTTGGTGACTGGGGAACTCAATTTGGAAAGATGATTGTAGCTTATGAAATGTGGGGAGACGATGAGGCTATTAAGCGTGACCCTATTAATGAGCTATCTAAGCTATATGTAAGATTTAATACTGAGGCCGAGGATAAGCCTGAGATGGATGAGCAAGCTCGTGAAGCTTTCCGTAAGATTGAGCTTGGAGATCCTAAATATGTAGCCCTATGGAAGTGGATTAGAGAGGAATCATTAAAGGAGTCACAGCAAATATATGATATCCTAGGTGTATCCTTTGATTCATATAATGGTGAGGCTTATTATAATGATAAGATGGAGCCAGTTGTAGATGAGCTTAAGGAAAAGGGTCTTTTAAAGGAGGACCAGGGAGCTCAAATAGTAGATCTTGGTGATGACCTACCACCAGCACTTATTAAAAGAAGTGATGGAGGTTCATTATATATAACACGTGATTTAGCTGCAGTATTTGATCGTATGAAGACATATAACTTTGATAAGTGCTTATATGTTGTAGGAAATGAGCAAAAGCTTCATTTTACACAGCTTAAGTCTGTATTAAAGAAAATGGGATATGATTATGGTGATCGTATTGAACATATAAACTTTGGATTATACCTTACAGGTGGTACTAAGATGAGTACTAGAAAGGGTAATGTCGTAAAACTTTATGATGTATTAATGGATGCGATTGCTCAAGCTCGTAAGCAAATTGAAGAGAAGAATCCAAATATTGAAAATAAGGATGAAATTGCACGTAAGGTTGGAATTGGAGCTATAGTTTTCAATGATTTGAAAAATCATAGAACAAATGATATTGAATTTAATCTTGAAAGTATGCTAAAATTTGAAGGTCAAACTGGACCATATCTACAATATACAGGAGTAAGAATATTCTCAATTGTTGATGGTCAAGAGCTTGATTTTAATAATATTTGTAAGGATAAGTTTAATGAGCCTCATTATTTTGAGCTTATTAAGCTAATAGCTGCATTTAAGACTACAATTGAAAGAGCAACAGTAGAATATGCTCCATCAGTTGTAGCTAAGTATTTATTATCACTTGCACAATCATTTAATGGATTCTATGCAAAGGAAAAGATAAATGCAGAGGACAAGGCTATACGTAATACTAATATGATTCTTGCAGGTGCTGTAAGAGTTGTAATTAATGAAGGATTACGTTTACTTGGAATGGATTATGTTAACAAGATGTAATAGGGGTTTCCCTATTACAATTTGGGGGCGTGATGGAATGGCAGACATGGAAGACTCAAAATCTTCTGCTAGTGATAGCGTGTGGGTTCGACCCCCATCGCCCCTACCATTAGTATTAATCGTTAGAATAAAATATTCTAACGTTTTTTTATTTGTGCTTATATTATATTGACTTAAAGGTCATAAAAAGTTAATATTAAATTATAAATTAGGGTGGTTTGTATGAAAAAAAATAAGCTTTTTAAATCCTTTTATATTTTAACAATTTTAATATTATTTATACTTTTTATTACATCATGTAATAGAGGTAAACCCCATACAATCTATGATATTTGTTATGAGCTATCTGATGATGGAAGCTACTATATAGCTTGTGGATTTAAAAATAGAGGATATACACTGGCTATAGATGAGGAATATAATGGTCTTCCTGTTAAAGAAATAAAGGAGAAAGCATTTAGAAGATGTCCTTGTAGTCAGGTTATCATACCAGATACTATTGAATATATAGGATATGGAGCCTTCGAAGGATGTATTGATATTCGTAGTATGTTCCTTCCTTTTGTTGGAGCTAAAAGATATGATACTTTTTCATATGGGCAAGAAACACTTGGCTATTTGTTTGGAAATGATATATATAATAAAACTAAACAAACTACATATAATGATAATGGTGAGCTTGTAACAAATGAATATAGTATACCTTCAAGCTTAAATTATATTGAAGTAAGGGGAGACAGCTATATACCATATCATGCATTCGAAAATATGACTAATCTTGCATATCTAAATATTTATGATTGTGTTTCTTCCAAAAATATACTTGAAGGATGTAGTAATCTTTATATTTTAAAAATTAATAGTAATACTATTAATAATGTTTTAAGCTTGTTTGGAGAAAGTGAGTTTGAAAAGTCTTATAAGGTCAAAGATTATTATATACCTAATACATTAGATACTATTTGTATTAATGGAGATTTAAATGATAATTATATTAATGGACTAGATTCATTAAAGTATATTGAAATAAATAATGCTTTAAATATTTCATATTCATCTATTAATAGTTTATCTAAGATAGAAGAAATTAAAATAAAATCAAATATAGATTTAGTTATTACAAACATGTCTTTTTCTAATAAATCAATTAAGAAAATAGATTTATATGGTAATTATTATTTAGAAGAAAAATCCTTCTATAATTGTAAAAACTTAACTGATTTTGATGTGTATGGAAATCTAAATAATATAGGCATAGAGGCATTTGGATTATGCGAGAATCTATCCTCATTTTGTGTTAGTGGAAATATAGGAATGATTGAAAGCAAAGCCTTTGATGGATGCGAGGATTTAAAAAGGATATTTGTAGGAGGATTTGTTAATGGCAAGGCTTCTGACTGTCTTGAAAATTGCAGTGCATATTTAGATATAAGAGGAGGTAAATACTAATGAAAAGATTATTTATTTTATTATGTATTATAGTTTCCTTCCTTTTAATTAATAAAAATAGTAATGCAGAAATTGATAGAAATGATAAGTCTGGCTATGAGTTTAGACTAGAAAAGTATTCATTTGAAAGAATATGGATTAGTGTTACTAATAATACCGATGATTATTTGTCAGTACAGGCAATAGTCTACATTGAGTATGGTAATGAGGATAATTATAAGTACACTAGTGTTTATTGTAATCCAAACCAAACAGAAACATTCTCAGTTCGTTTTCATACAAACAATAAAAGGATAAAGCATTGTAAAGTGTATTGGGAATGTGAAAATGAGGATGCCACATATAGACAAATTGATAATAATCATTATATTGATATTGGAAATCAAAAATATGTAATGGTTTATAGCGCCACTATTAATGGTAGTAAAAGAAATAATGTAGCTCTTTATTATGTCCTTTCGATATTACCTCTAATATTTTGTATAGGGGCTTATTTTGCAACCTTAAAAATTGTGTTATACAATATTAAAAATAGTAAATACCCTATAAATCCTATTGGAACTATTCTTAAGGGATTGTTATTTTTCCCTGTGGCTATTATTGGAGGTTTAATTGATTTCTTTACAGAATCATATTATGGAGATATTCTTTCAAGGTCCGCATATTATATGTATCTTTCTATAATTTTAGCATTTATTACTGCGGCTATAATTGAAATAATTTATTATAAAAAGAGTTTACCTAAAAAAGCTTAATAGGGGGGAGAGTTTGTGGAAAGGCTTAAAAAACTGCTGTATCCAAATGGTGTTGGGAAAAAGGAATATAGAAATATGGTTGGACAAGATCATTTAATAGAATCAGCAAAGATTCCAGTGCCTAAAATAAAAGAATGCTGTAGAAAGGTTTTAGAAGATCCTTCATTTGACATAAATGCTATTCCCTATAATGAACTTGTTGAATACCAAATATGCTATTTTATTATAGGATTGTCAAGAATAAAGGATTTTGTTTTACAATTAGATTTTATATATAAAAATGCATATATTGCGAAATCATGGATGACAACTGATTTATGCAATCAGTATTTAATAAAACCAAATATCACAGAATATAAAAATTATTTTTTAAAATTAATAAAGCTTAATGGTACCTATGAAAGAAGATTTGCCTATGTTATTGCTTTAAAGATGGCAAAGGATATTAATGCATCCAGATTCTTTTTAGATAATATAATAGATGATGATAGATATTATGTATTAATGGCAGAGGCTTGGCTTATTGCTGAAATTGGTATTTATCATTTTGATTTAGTTAAGACATTTCTAGAAATGAAGGGTCATTTAGTAGAGCTTAAAAGAAAGGCTATATCTAAAATGATAGATTCTTATAGAATTAGTGATGAGAATAAGCTTTTATTAAATGAAATCAGAAAAATGCTATAATGTGTTTTACTTTAATTAAATGAAACGTATTGCTATAATAATATTGGTATATTGGAGGTATTAGCTTTATGTTTCGTGAAATGAGAAGATTTAAGCAAAAGGCTTCTTTAGAGGAGTGCATGGAAATATTAAAAGAGGAAAAGAGAGGAGTTCTATCACTAATAGGAGATGATGGATATCCTTATGGAATACCTCTAGATTTCTATTATGATCTAAATAGTAATAAAATATATTTTCATGGGGCTAAGGAAGGGCATAAAATAGATAGCATTAAAAGGTGTGATAAATGTTCATTTACTCTTTGGAATAAGGGTGTTAGGATGGATGATGAATGGTTCTATAGACTAACATCAGTTATTGTATTTGGTCGCATAAGGCTTATGGATGATTCAAATATATCATATGAGATGTGTAAAAATATAGGCTTAAAATACAATCCTAATCCAGATGATGTTTTAAGAGAAATGAAGGAATCATATCCTAGAGTACAAATGCTTGAGCTTTCAATAGAACATATTAGTGGAAAGCATGTTAAGGAGGAATAGTTGATGTTAAAGGTATACGGACATCCAGATTGTCCTGATTGCAGAAATTGCTGTAAAAATTTTGATAATTACAATATTGAATATGAGTATTATGATATAAGAGAGCTTAAAAATCTTAAACAGTTTTTAATTTATAGAGATACTAATCCAAGAGTATTTGATCGATTAAAAATGGTTCAAGATATAGGTGTTCCAGCAATTGTAGATGATAGTGTTGTTTTTACTGATTGGGAGGCTTATTTAAAATATTATAATCATGAGCCTATAGATTATGAAAAAAAGAGCTGTAGTCTACTGCATAAAAATTGTTAAAAGGCCAATTTTATTGGCTTTTTCATTTATTAATATATTTTTTCTTTTAAAATAATTTTATAAATGATATAATTATAAAGTATTTATACATTCTTTGATATTTGAATGTATTTGAAAGGATTTTGTATTATGAATGTAAGAGATGAATTTTCAAAAAATATGGTTTCAACACAGGAGCTTCCTACACCTGAAGAGGTAAGAGCTATGTATCCTTTATCTGATGATTTAAAGAAGATAAAGGCTAAGAATGATGAGGAGATTAGAAAGGTATTCACTGGAGAAAGTGATAAGTTTATTCTAATTATAGGACCTTGCTCAGCAGATAGAGAAGATGCTGTTTTAGAGTATGTAAATAAATTAAGAAAGGTACAAGAGGAGGTTAAGGATGTTTTAGTTCTTATTCCTCGTGTATATACTGGAAAGCCAAGAACTACAGGAGCTGGTTATAAGGGAATGATTCACCAACCAGATCCAAACGCAGATCCTGATATGTTAAAGGGACTTGTAGCTATTCGTAAGCTTCAAATGGAGATAATTGCTCAAACTGGATTTAGCGCAGCTGATGAAATGCTATATCCTGAAAATTATGCATATGTATCAGACCTATTATCATACATTGCAGTAGGAGCTAGATCTGTTGAGGATCAGCAGCATAGACTTCTAGCTTCTGGTATGGATGTACCAGTTGGTATGAAGAATCCTACATCAGGAGATTTATCAGTATTAATGAATTCAATTAGTGCTGGTCAAGCACCTACAACATTTATATACCGTGGTTGGGAGGTTAATACTCTTGGTAATGATTTAACTCACGTTGTATTACGTGGTTATGTTGATAAGGGAGGAAAGACACATCCTAATTATCACTATGAGGACCTACAGCAATTATCAGATTTATATAAGGCTAAGGAATATAAGAATCCTGCAGTTATAGTTGATTGTAACCACTCAAATTCTGGAAAGAAGTATATGGAGCAAATCCGTATTGCTAAAGAGGTTTTACATTCAACAAGACATAATGAGGATATTCATAAGCTTGTAAAGGGACTTATGATTGAATCATATTTAGTTGATGGAAACCAAAAGCCAGGTGATGGTGTATACGGTAAGTCAATTACTGATGCTTGCCTTGGATGGGAAAAGACAGAAAAGCTTATTAAGCAAATTGCTGATTTAAGAAGAGGTATTATAGATTAATATTAATGGGAACACAAATACTTAGATTGATGTGTTCCCATTTTTTTAATCTTTGTAATATGGTATAATAAGAATAGGTAAACGATTTTATAACTAAATGTGGGAAGTGATTTATATGAAGCTTAACTTAACTAAGACACTATATGCATTATCAAATGCACTTGATACTGTCCAAAAGGAAATGGGTGGAATATCAAATGCACATGGTAAACATGTAGCAGTATTATCATATTTAATAGGAGAGGGACTAGGATATGACAATGTTAAACTAAATGATTTAGTTGGACTTGCAATTCTTCATGACAATGCCTTTACTGAATATGTTCGAGAGGAATATAACAATGGTGAGCTATTAGATTATGAAGAATTAAAGAATGAAAGTGTCTCTAAATGTGTTAGGGAAGGATTCTTAAAGGAAGCTAGGCATAATGTTGTAGGAGAGGATAATATTAGGCTTATTCCTTTTTCAACTGATGTAAAAAATGTAATTTTATATCATCATGAGAACGCAAATGGTACAGGACCTTTAGGAATAAAAGAGGCAGATACACCAGAAATGGCACAAATAATACATATAGCAGATATATTTGATGTGATGTTTGATATTAAAATAATGGATAAGAATCTTTTAGATAAGGCGATTGATAGAATAAAAACCTTTGAAGGATCGTTATTTTCTAAAAAAATGGTTCAATCATTTATAAAATATATAACATATGAGGATATAGAGCATATGCAAAATATTGGTGAAATTCCATTCCTTAATGAAAGATTAACAACATATGAGAAGGACTATACTGATGATGAAATCAAAAATATTTGTGAATTCTTTGGAAAGATAATAGACTATAAATCATCTACAACAAAGAATCATTCATTGGGTGTTGCTAAAAAGTGTATGGAGATGGCAGATTATTATCATTTTAATAAGGAAAAAAGAATAAGGTTTTATTTTGCAGGAGCGTTCCATGATATAGGAAAGCTTATGGTAACTAATGATATATTAGAGAAGCCTGGTTCTTTAACATCGATAGAATATAATAGAATTAAAAATCATGCCTATTGGACCTATAAGCTTTTAAGTGATATTCCGAATATCGAGGATATTAGGGATTGGGCTTCAAGGCATCATGAAAAGCTAAATGGATCAGGGTATCCATTTGGACTTAAGGAGGCAGATTTATCATTTGAGGATAAATTACTTGCGGTTATTGACATTTATCAAGCCCTAATTGAAAAAAGAAGCTATAAAAAAGAGTTTAATGAATATGACACATTTGCTATTTTAAGGCAAATGGTTAAGGATAATTTTATTGATGGAAGAATAGTCAATGATTTAATTAAGGTATATAAAAAATAAATTTAGTAAAGCATATATCACCTCCCTATATATTTAGTGGAGGTGATTTTTTGGGTAAGCTTACACCCCATAGGTTCTAAATTATAAACATAAAATAGCTATTGTAAAGTAATATTAAAACATATCATTAAGAGATTCTAATCACTTATGTGTAAAAGAATCTCTTTTTAGTTTTTAAAACTTCTTGACCTATACATCAATAAGTTCGATTTATATTTTATATTAATATTGAAAAAATGTTTAAAGTAATATATAATAAAGATGAAAAAAGTAATTTCTATTTTGTGAGGTGATATCATGATTTATGAATTTATAACTACTAACTTTAAAAAAGGCGAACCAATATTTTTAAATGAGATACCTGGTTCATCAAAAGAAGTTGTAAGACAAGAAATGAAAAGACTAACTGATGAGGGAAAAATAGAAAGATTTTACAATGGTGTTTATTATATTCCATATAAGACAATATTAGGTACAAAAGGTAAGGTCTCAATTGATCAATTTATTGAAAAAAAGTATTTATCAGTTGGTGGCTTTTTTACTGGTTTAGCATTAGTTAATAAGTATGGATTCACATCACAAAATCCAAGTGTATATGAGATTTGTTCTAATGAAGCTACTACCAAACAAAGAAAAATGAATATAGATGGTAATAATCTTATTATATATAAACCACTGCTTACTATCACAAAAGAGAACATTAAGGAATTAGAATTCTTAAGCTTAATGTCAATAATCGATAAGTATTCTGAGATAAGTGGAGAGGAATATAAAAATAAATTAAGAAAATATGTAAATATGGTAGGAATTGATTTTATTAAAGTTAAGGAATGTATTTCTTTATTTCCTAATGTTGTATATAAGAATATCTACGAGGGAGGATTAATGAATGAATTGGTATAACAATTATAAAAATGAATGGAAAGAAATAATTGAAACAGTTGCTAGAGAAGAAAAAAGAAGTAATATCATTGTTGAAAAGGATTTAATTCAATCATTATTTCTTTATGAATTATCAAAAAATGATCTTCCTTTTGTATTTAAAGGTGGCACATCGTTATCAAAAGCATATGGATTAATTGATAGATTTTCTGAAGATATAGATTTATCCATGAATAA
>AUXO017373022.1_pt1 | contig 43709 bp, 41 predicted proteins | sample 768731 | NCBI WGS metagenome assembly AUXO01 (sample SAMN02715735, study PRJNA202380) | gut metagenome | biome: sheep rumen | host: Ovis aries | place: New Zealand: Palmerston North | reverse complement strand
AAAATAATTTATTTTGAAAAGCGCACTGTTTGAGCCGTAGGCGAGTTTGCGTTTTCAAAATAAATTTATCTTTTTCGATATGCGTCCGTACTTCAAAAGTTTCCGTCTATCTATCAGGCAGAGTACATCCACAAACCGAAATTTTAACGATTTACATACCTTTAATTTTATTGTTAGATTTATTTAGTATCGTACACTTTACATATTTTGATTCGTCATTAACAAATTTACGCATCACGAAAAAAGAGATAACACAGGAATATACCACGTTCTTCATGGTTCACTCCTATGTTATCTCTTTTTATTTATTCATTTTGAAAACACTCTGTTTAAGCCATCGTTCGGCAGTGCCAGAAATCACTTCCTTACTTCGAATACATAATCCGTTCACTCTGAAACATTTTCGCAAGGACAACTGCAAAGATTCCACCGTATACAATGTTTGACACAATTGTAACAATCACTGGAACGATATGAATGTCAAAAGAGAATACCTGTAACATACTCTGTACACTGTTAAATAACGGAATGAAATACCAGTAAATCTCTGACTTTGCAGCACCATCGAACATTGCAGTTAAACCTATGAGCATAACAATAATCATCAGTGGTGTAACCAGTGTTCCTGCTTCTTTGACGGACTTTGCATACGCTGAAATAATCGAAATCACAGAAATAATTACGATAACCGAACTAATCAGTACAAAGAAAATGACCAAATAATCTGTAACACTATATACATTTGCACTGATATTGTCCACGCCATCTCCCTGAATTAACTTTGGCAATGACAGCACTGTTGCAATAAAACTTGAAATTGCACTCAAAATCGACATCACACTTAAGCTGACAATTTTTCCAATGGCAAGTTCTGTCTGACGAATCGGAGTTACCAGAATCGTCGTAATCGTTCCACGTTCTTTTTCACCGGCAATGGCTTCCGGTGCAAGTGCCATACAGCCACTAAATACAAATGTGAGCAACAGCATTGGGAACAACATCGAGAATAACTGTGCTGTGCTGTCTTTATCTGATGCAAGATCATATTTATTATCTGTATTTCCATTGACATCAAACTTATTAATCATGCTGCTCTCATATTGGCTAAGCACGGAGGTCACTGCTGCATATGCCTTACTTGATTCTGTTCTGGAAGAATTGTAAAACACTTCTACCTGTGGTGCTGGCTGTGTGGCTGTCATCGAATCATACACTGCCACCTGTGCATCAAAATCCTGTGAAAATGCAAGTATAAGATCTACCTCTTTATCTTCCACCTTTTGTTTCATTTCCACAATGTCTGTAATATCCGTTTCAAACTGAATATTCATGCTCTCAAAAGCAGGTTGCAAGGATGCCGGAACATTGATTCCATATGCAACTGTCTGATAATCATCTTCTACATTGCGCTGTGAAGCACCAGCCTGACCGATAATCGAATACATCACATAAATCATCACTCCCGGAAGTAATACACTTGAAAATAACATTCTCTTATCATGAAAGAATCGGAAAAATTCCTTCTTCATAACTGCAATAATTCTATCCATTCATATTACCTCCCATCTCCTGATAAATTGTGAAGAAACTGTCTTCTAATGACTGACCTGCCATAATATTTTCCAGTGAATCTTCTTTCACTGCCTTGCCATCAATAATCATAACAACTCTGTCGCATATTTTTTCTATCAAACTGAAAATATGTGTTGAAATAATAATACATTTGCCCTGTTCCCGTAATTCCAATAAGAAATCTACGACAATCTTCTCCGTGATAATATCCAACCCATTCGTTGGTTCATCAAAAATAATCACATCCGGATCATTTACAATTGAAATAACCAACGAAACCTTTTGCTTCATACCTGTGGAGAGGTCTGCCACCTTGACTTCTGCAAACTGGTCGATTCCAAACTTTTCAAAGAGCTTTTGCTTTCTTTCCTGTGTTTCTTCCTGACTCATATCATAGAGCTTTGCAAAGAAATCAAACAAATAATTCGGTGTAAAAAACTCCTCTAACTTTAATTCACTTGTTAAAAATCCAATTCTCTTTCGATATGCTGACAAATCCTGATAAATATCTTTTCCTTCAAATAATACCTGACCTGCCTCTGGTTTTAAAATGGATGCAAGCATACGAAGTGTTGTCGTCTTACCTGCTCCATTTGCTCCCAAAATTCCTAAAATCTCTCCTCGCTCTGCCTGAAAAGATACATCTGCAACAGCAACTTTGATTTTGTCTTTGGTTTTGCTAATCTTCTGCTGCTTTTTTGACAATTTGAATGTCTTTTTCAAATTACGAACTTCTAACATAATTTCCTCCCTTTCCTATTTGTTGAAACCTTTTGTTACTCCCCATACACATTGCATACCATTTACAACAACATCACTTCTATAAAATGTATTCATCTATGTAAATTCATAACAATCTTCTATTTTACATATCTGATATGCCATCTTAGAAGCGTTCCACCGACTGTTTCTTTGCAAGAAATACGGCAATGCACATACATATTATACTAACAATAATTGGTAATAATAGCAATCCAAACTGTGGTATTTGTCTGAAAATATTTGAAATTGCATCTGCAATTTGTGTAAAAATAGTGGTTCTGCCTTCCTCGTAGGCATCTGACAATCTGCCCGGCAAGATACACATCATAATCCATAAAAAATAAATAATCACATATATTTTCTTTCCAAACCGCATCGCCAACGCACCAAATAACACGGTAATTCCAATAAACAAAATAATAATCGGCAATACATATTTGCCATCTAACACTTTTTCGATACCGACTTCCTGTGCGCTTGCACTGTAAAATAATCGAATTTCGAATTTTTCAATCCAGTGCATGATATATAACACTATCACAGCAATTCCTTCTATCATAATCGTTGATAAAATATATCCTGTAATATAATCTTTTCGTGTGACTCCCATAGAAATTGCCAGATTAAAATTTCGTTCATAATAGACCATTCCCATCGCAACTCCCACAAAAACAACAATCATTGCTGCTAACAATGTTGCAATCTCAAAAGATTCTGACGGATCAAAATGCATCACAACGTGTAATATCACTGTTCCAACGAGAAATGCAATACACTGTATTATCAATATTCCTACCAGCTCCGGTAATCTAAGTTTCATTACTTTCGTAATCATGCCCATCTCCCACCTTTCTCTTCTTTCTCCATGTCCTATGAAAGATTTATTTAGAACGTTACTTCCATCTTTCGAATATTTCCGTAGTAATTCCATACACTTCCAAGAATATATAATCCAATTCCTGCCACACACAATAACTGCACATTGGGTTCTATATATTGTAATATCGTCGCTCCATTCATCCCCATAGCTCCTGCGATTCCTGCACAAAATCCCGTTAACATCATAATGACTATATAAATTACAAATCCCATTTTTCTGACTTTTGCCGCGAGCGTCGTACCAACCAGCCCAAGTGCGCCTGCAATTCCTACGATTCCTATGTATGTGTAGTAAATTGTCGCTGTATTTTCCACAAAATTACTCGGACGAATCTGCGTAAACATCACAAGTACTACCGCCATTCCACTAATCAATATTGCATTGATAAAATGCATGCCACATAAAATACTCTTTCTCGTTGCACCAAATGCTAATGCAACTGTTCCAGAACGTTGATTCATGAAGGAAAATCCAGCAATCATACTTGCCGTAAATATCGTAATTAACACGTGAACTCCTTCTATCATTGAATGTGCCGCATTTTCTCCTGCGATAAACCAAAACCACAAATACAGCACAATGCACATTCCAATTATTGCTCCCAACTCCGCAAGTGCTGCTTTTCCCCAATATTGAATAAATACTTTTTTCTGTTTCTTCTCCTGCATAGACATTACCTCTCATTCTTTAGAGAAATCTCTTCTCCACACAATGCAACAAATAGATTCTGTAAAGATACCTTCTGTACGGTAATCTCATCATTTGATGAAATCTTCTGTCCCGGCTCTAAAAGAACCGTCACACCCTTACTTCTGCCAATATTTTCTTCATGATACGTGTGCATGTCCTGTGTAACCGTATCGATTACATCCGCACGTCCACTGATATGTCTTGCACGTTCTAATAACGCATCTGTGTGTTCTTTTAGGAAAATTCCATGATTCTTTACGATAATCACTTCTTCAAAAACGTCTGCTGCCTCTTCAATAATATGTGTTGATATGACAAAGGTTCTTCCTGATTCTGTATATTCTTCAATTAGTAATCTGTAAAACATATCTCTTGCTACAACATCAAGTCCTGCAACCGGTTCATCTAAAAATGTATATGGTGCTTTACTTGCCAATGCAACGATAATTGTTATCATCGATGCCATACCTTTTGATAGCTTCGCAATCTGCTTCTTCATATCTAACTCGAACAGTTTAATGAGCTTCTGCGCCATCTCTTCATCCCAATTGGGATAGAACATTTTGGCAGCTTTTAGATACTGCTTGACCTTCATCGCACCTGTTCCGGTACTTACACTCATTCCAAGTTCTCTTGAAAAACAAATGTGCTGCAATGCATTTGGATTTTCCCACACCGGTTCATTTCCCAATGTAACTTCTCCGGATGTTACCGTGCTCTGTGCAGAAATTAACGATAGCAATGTCGTCTTACCGACACCATTTCGTCCAATGAGGCCATATATTTTCCCCGGTTCTAAAGTTAAGTTCACATCTTTTAACACTTCTTTGTCTTTATATGATTTACAAAGATTCTTACAAATTAAATTCTCCATATGCGTTCTCCCTTTTTCGAAGTATATTCTTTATTACTTGTTGAAAGTTCCATATTCCTATACCGTTGCATGCTCCTGGATCATATGCACAAGTTCTTCTCTGCTGATTCCTAGATTCTTTGCTTCCTGAATCAACGCCTCAACGTAATTTTTATAAAATTCAGACTTTCTAGTATTCTTAATCTTCTCTTTTGCACCTTGTTCAACAAACATACCAATTCCTCTTTTCTTATAAAGAATTCCTTTGTCTACGAGAATATTAATTCCCTTTGCTGCTGTTGCCGGATTGATAGAATACAACTTTGCCAAGTCATTCGTACTCGGTGTCTTCTCTCCTTCCAGCAAAATATCCCGCAAAATATCATTTTCAATCATCTCACTAATCTGAATATAGATTGACTTTTCCTGCGTCAATATCTCATTCATTCTTCTCACACTCCATTCTGTCGATTACAGATGTTATGAATTCTAAACACGAAATAATTCTATCCATTTACTCCGTTGCTTATGTGGTTCATTACTTATGTAACTAACCTATGAACTAATCATATATGACATCCTTATATTTGTCAACATCTTTTTTATTTGCATCCTGCGGAGCATTTTTATATTATAGAAACGAAGTTTCCTATTAATATGAATATAAAACAAAAAACCTTACCGGAATAATCATATCCCGATAAGGTTCAATCGTGTCCTACTTATTATTTTTAAATATCATCCATTATAACAATTGGATTCTCTAGTCCTTATAACGCCTTGATTCTCTCTAACGCACGAACGGTATTTTCATAAGAACCAAAAGCTGTTAATCTAAAATATCCTTCTCCACTTGGTCCAAAGCCTGAACCCGGTGTACCTACAACATTTGCTTTTTCAAGCAGGTAATCAAAGAATTCCCACGATGTCATTTTATCCGGTGTCTTTAACCAGATATAAGGTGCATTCACACCACCAGATACGGTATAACCTGCTGACTTCAAGCCCTCTAAAATGGTCTTTGCATTCTTCATATAATATGCAATCTGCTCACCTGTCTGCTTCTGACCTTCTTCTGTATAAACTGCTGCTCCTGCACGCTGAATAATATATGGTGCTCCATTAAACTTCGTACCATGTCGTCTTGCCCATAAACTGTGTAATGTTACATCCCCACTCTTTAAATCCTTTGGAATAACTGTAAAACCAAGTCTTGTTCCTGTAAATCCGGCATTTTTAGAAAAGCTGCGAAGTTCAATCGCACACGTTCTTGCCCCTTCACACTCATAAATGGTATGTGGAACATTTTCTTCTGAAATATATGCTTCATAAGCTGCATCATAGATAATGACGGCACCTACTTTATTTGCATAATCCACCCATCTTTGCAATTCATCCTTTGTAATCGTCGAACCTGTCGGATTATTGGGGAAACACAGATAAATAATATCCGGTGTTTCTTTTGGAAGTTCCGGTGCAAAATTTGTTTCTGCAGTACATGGCATATAGATTACATTACTCCATTTTTGCTGGTCTACAAGATATTCTCCCGTTCTTCCTGCCATTGCATTGGTATCCACATATACAGGATAAACCGGATCGCACACAGCAATCTTATTATTCACAGAGAAAATATCTCCGATATTACCGGAATCAGACTTCGCTCCATCACTAATAAATATCTCATCTGCCGCAATATCTGCGCCACGTTTTTTATAATCATGCTCTACAATTGCATTTCTTAAAAATTCATATCCGAGATCCGGTGCATAGCCGTGAAATGTTTCGGCACTTGCCATCTCATCCACTGCACTGTGTAATGTATCAATAACGACTGGTGCTAACGGAAGTGTCACATCACCGATTCCTAAACGAATAATTTCTTTTGAAGGATTCGCTGCCGTGTATGCATTTACTTTTTTTGCAATTGTTGAAAACAGATAACTGCCTGGTAACTTTAGATAATTCTCGTTAATTTGAAACATATACTTTCTCCCTTCCCGTATACGCTGCGTACATTCATCTTTATCCAAACCAAATCTTTTCTTTTCATTCGGTCGTAATTAGAAATCAGCTTTCTAAAATATTTCTGTCAGCGCAACAATCCGTACGTATGTCCTACGCTTACGGTATGATATAAGTATACATCAAGTACATTTCATTATCTATTCTTCTGGTACAATTTCTTCATTTCCTCATATTCTAAATTAATTGCCTGAATTAAATGCGTATCACCCCCTAAATTATCGGGGTGATATATCTTAAGTAGGGCCTTATACCTTTTTTTCAAAGGTTCTAATCCATCAATGCCTTTGAAAAAAATCTTTACACCAGAAATACTTGGCATATTTTTGCGAACTTCTCTTGCTATTTTATCCCTGTAAACGTGCTTTTCTCTTTGAAATTGTTCTTTATCAATTGCAAGTCTTCTCGTTTCCCGTTCAAGAATCTGCCATTCTTTATCAAACAGTCTCTTTTGATTTTCTAACTGTTTTTTTAATACTTCCTGTTTTCTTTGTTGTTTTTTTAACAATTGTTTCTGTTCATCTAACTGTTTCTGCTGTTCATCTAATTGTTTCTGCAACTCAGCCAAACGTATATTTTCCCGGAATAACCATTTTTTCTTCTCTGAGAGTTCATCTTCTTCATGTATCTCTTCTGATTCAAACTGATCCATATCCGTCTCCCATTCTAAGGCTTCTTTTGCCTATATCCACCGCTTAAATTCCACTGTGAAACCAGAATACTTTTACCGGTGTACATCCCCGCTTTGTCTTGATCGTATGTGCAACATTCGGCAATGCAACGAACGAATCTCCCGCCTGAATTGGAAATTCCAAATCATCTAACTTCGCATACCCTTCTCCTTCTAACACATAAAAGCCTTCCTGATCTGCGTGTCTTCCCGGCTTGTCACTAAATTCATAATCTGCATACACCGTCGTTCCTGAAGCACAACCGTTCACACATCCATTTTCTGCTGTCAGAAAACGATACGTTCTCTGATGTTCTCCCTGCTGTTCTAATACTTCCTGTTTCGTAATATATGGCTTCATATTTTCTCCACTTTCCGAGAATTTTATTCTCTTTTCTACTTTTATTTTATATTCATTCTCTCAATTTTTCAATTTACATTCTGCAGCGCCAAATAATGTATTTTACACCACCTTTTTATGTATAAATTAAGAAAGGGGTGCAAGAGTTCTGTTTTCTGTCAAACTCCCACACCCCATTTCATTTTAATTAACATCGCAGCTTCCATTCATAAATTATACTTCTGAATCTTTCATATAGCCATTATCGAAAACACTAATTTTAAGCTGCTTCCTATCAGACATTACTTATTCTTATATCTTAATAACTCTGTATAAGCAAGTAAGAATGGTCCTACGCCCTTCGCATCATCTTCTACGATTGGCTCTGACATGTAATAATCATATGTACCCGGTCTGTTTGTCTTACCGCCAAGACCTGCTACAAGACAGATACCGCCAAGTGACATTTCGCCTTCTTTTGTCTTTAAATATCTGTCGCAGATGCCGTCAATAGCCTTCTCGCCATATGCTCTGTATTCTTCCGGCAAATATCCAAGACGAACACCCTTTAATAATGCATATGCCATAATTGAGCTGCCACTTGTTTCAAGATAGTTCTTCTCCATACCTCCGAAGTTGACTACCTGATACCACATACCGCTTTCATCCTGATAACGAATCATTGACTTCATTAAATCAACATATGCATCCTGTAACATCTTACATTCCGCATCATACTTATGATCTGAATTATCAACCTTATCCAATGTATCTAAGAGTGCCATTGCATACCAGCCGATTGCACGAAGCCAGATATTCTGTGAAAGACCTGTAACCTTATCACACCAGAATGCTTCTTTGCTTGTATCCATCGCATGATAATATAAGCCATTGAGTGGATTTCTCATATTCTCGATAACAAATTTGAACTGGCTGAAAATATCATCATAATTCTTTCTGTCATTGAAACGTGTCTCATATTCCATATAAAATGGCTGTCCCATATAAAGGCCATCCAACCATACCTGATTTGGATAAATATCCTTATGCCAGAAATTACCTGATTCACATCTAGGCATAATTGCAATCTGACTGTAAATTAAATCGATTGCCTTACGATACTTCTCTTTGCCTGTAAGATTATATAATTCAAACAATGTCTTACCGGCATTTACATTATCAATATTCTTCTCACCAATGCTGTATCCATCGATAGTACCGTCTTCACGAACACGATAATCAATGAAATCATCTGCAAACTTAAAATACTTCTCATCCTTAGAGATTGCATACATCTCTAATACAGACTTAATCATAACACCGTCAATGTAGTTCCACTTAGACTTCAAGCCCTGCTTAATTTTCTCAATGTTCCACATTGGTGCATCCGGTGTACTCTTCTCAAGTAACTCATCAATATACTTTACAATGATATCCATAATGAATCTCCTTCAATCTAAAATATGACAAAATTTTATCAATCAACTCTTAAACTTTCATAAAAATTGTCGTATGAATATATAAATTGTACAATATTTTTTCTTGATTTTCAACTGTTTCATAGGATATTTCTATCCAAAACACTGCTTTTTTGTCGTTCTATTTATTTTGTATTCTTTTTGTCATCCTGAACATTGATTTTACGAATTTCCTTTGTACGGATTTCCCTGCAAATTGCATTGATGAAATCATCCAAAGACTTCTGTCCCTCATCCCCTTCATATCTGCTGCGTACAGATACTAAGTTTGCATCCTGCTCTTTCTCTCCGACAACAAGCATATATGGAATACGGGCAAGTCTAGCTTCACGAATCTTATATCCAATCTTTTCAGAACGCGCATCCACTGTCGCATCAATTCCATTTTTCTTTAATTCAGCAAGAACCTTATCTGCATATTCTGTGTATTTTTCTGAAATTGGAAGCACACGTACCTGTTCCGGACACAACCATGTCGGGAGCATACCTGCATACTTTTCAATAAGCCATGCAAGTGTTCTTTCGTAACATCCGATGGATGTTCTATGAATGATATACGGTCTCTTCTTTTCGCCATTTTCGTCAATATAATACATATCAAACTGCTCTGCAATCAAAGAATCCCACTGAATTGTAATCATAGTGTCTTCTTTTCCGTATACGTTCTTTGCATTAATATCTACCTTAGGACCATAGAATGCTGCTTCTCCGACATCTTCCGTAAATGGAATATTTAATTCTGTTAAAATCGAACGGATATGTCCTTCCATTTCATCCCATTCTTCTACAGTTCCAATGTACTTCTCTGTATTTGACGGATCCCATTTTGATAAATGATATGTAACATCTTCTTCCAGACCTAATACCTGAAGACAATACTGTGCAAGTGCGATACAGCCCTTGAACTCTTCTACCATCTGGTCAGGTCTTACAATCAAATGACCCTCAGAAATTGTAAACTGACGAACTCTTGTCAGTCCATGCATCTCGCCGGAATCTTCATTTCTAAATAATGTAGATGTCTCACCATAACGACAAGGCAAATCTCTGTAACTCTTCTGGCTTGCTTTGTATACATAATACTGGAATGGACAAGTCATCGGACGAAGGGCATAGACTTCATCGTCCTTTTTCTCATCTCCTAATACAAACATACCGTCTTTGTAGTGATCCCAGTGACCGGAAATCTTATACAAATCAGACTTTGCCATAAGTGGTGTCTTTGTTCTCATATAACCGCGATTGCTTTCTTCATCTTCAATCCAACGCTGCATACGCTGAATAATCTTGACACCATTTGGCAGCATGAGCGGAAGTCCCTGTCCGATTACATCAACCGTTGTGAACAATTCCATTTCCCGACCTAATTTGTTATGATCTCTTAATTTAATATTTTCAAGATATTCTAAATATTCTTCTAACTCAGCCTTCTTTGCAAATGCCGTACCATAGATTCTTGTAAGCATCTTATTCTTTTCAGAACCTCTCCAGTAAGCACCTGAAGAAGAAATCAGCTTAAATGCCTTAATCTGCTTCGTACTCATCAGATGTGGGCCTGCACAAAGATCTGTAAAATCCCCCTGACGATAGAAACTAATAACTGCATCTTCCGGCAAATCCTGAATTAACTCTACCTTGTATGGCTCATTTTTCTCTTCCATAAAACGAATTGCTTCTTCTCTTGGAAGCTCGAAACGTTCAATCTTTGCACCTTCTTTAATAATCTTCTTCATTTCCGCTTCGATTTTATCTAAATCTTCTCTTGAAAATGATTCATGATCAAAATCATAATAATATCCCGTATCAATGGATGGTCCAATGGCTAATTTTGCTTCCGGAAACAATCTTAATACTGCTTCTGCCAATACATGAGAACATGTATGTCTGTATGCTGCAAGACCGGCAGGATCATTGCAAGTTAAAATATTTAAATCACTGTCTGCTTCTACAATGGTTCTTAAATCAACAACTTCTCCATTTAACTCTCCGGCACAAGCAACTCTTGCAAGTCCCTCACTAATATCTGCTGCAATATCATACACTGACATTGCCTGTGCGTATTCTTTGACTGAACCATCTTTTAATGTAATCTTCATTATTACTCTCCATTTCCTGTATGAATTGATGTTGGTATGGATATGCAAATCCTACGCGGAGCATTTTTATTTTATATTATTAGGAACAAAATTGCCTAATAATATAATAAAAGTCCCATGCCATATGCTATGTAAACATATAACATGGGACGTAAAATCGCGGTTCCACCCAGTTTGCAGACGATTATAAAACAATAACAATCTGCCACTTCATTTGATTATAACGGAATCACCGGCCTGGATTAGAGGCACTCCGAGGTAGTCTTCACTTATCTTCCATTAAGATACTTTCAGCAAATGTATCTCTCTCTGAAACTTCCAAATAAGTTACTCGTCTCATCATCGTATTCATACTATTTTTAAACATACGGCTAGTATAACACGTTGATAAAATTTGTCAAGATTCCAGTTTCTTCCTTCTATTTTCGAATCTAACCGTCGTCACAACTTCACGATTCTTACATGTCTGTTTTACAATCGTTTCGTAGTAATTCCTGTAACCATTCGAATTCCATTTTCTGTATAATACTCTAATTGAATCTCATCTCCTACATTATAACGAATAATATCCACATAATCTGCGACAGAAATATCATAAATTTCCTGACTGTTTTCAAGCATTATATAATAATGAGAATTTCCATCTCTGACTGCCTGTGCAATCTTTACAATTTTACCCTGTACTTTATCAATCTGCTTTTCCTCTTCTTTAAGCAAACCACTCTCATTCAGCAATTTTTTATATGCATCTTCACACTGTGCCACGCTGTCACCGATTGCTACTGTCTGATACTTTTCAATATTTAACATCGCATATGATTTTACAAGTCCTGCACTGTCCTTTAACGCCATAAAATACGTCGGCTCTCCACCCACATTTAATAACAGTGGAAATGTCGCTGTATAGTTTAAATGCTGTACTTTTCCCTGTGCAGAGGACATTGCTGAATATTCTTCCGCACCTGATATTTCATAATAACGACTCTCCATCGTACGCTGATTCATCAAAATAAATCCAACATTAGACTCGTCCTGTCCAACCGATGTAATTCCTGTATATACCCAAATATCATCTTCTAATGCAACATAATTATAGCCATCCGTTGTTCGCAAACAATCCTTCTGACTTAATTTGCTATTTAAGAAGCCATGCTTTAAAGTTCCATGATAATCATACAAATCAATTAATAAATCAGCTGAATAGACCTTATCAACCCATTCCGGAACTTCATCAATCGTATAATCCGTAAGTTCTCCCGTCACAGCATTACACAACACAACCCTGCCAATCGTAACACCGCCAAATAATCCAATATTATATTTTTTTACCGGACAAATCCAATAAGGCGTTCCTTCTTCATTGATTTCAAAATTAATTTCATCAAAAATATATGTTGGACATGCAAATCTTAAATGACGATAAATATTTCTTCCAAAATGGTCGCTCTTTGAGTAACGAATTGCCTCAGACAAACGGATACATTCCGCCTGCTGTGTCGTCATATCTATACGAATATATGCAGGAATCCCATCCGAATAGTTTGAGAACCATTTGATAAGGTTTCCATATTGTAATGGAGATACACGCACCGGTTTATCCTGATAGTTAATCTGCGAGTACATATCACTGACTTCAAACTGTGATACCATATCTACCATCGTTCCCATTACTCGATTTCCAATGGTTACTGCAGAATCTCTGTCTAATACCGGAATCTTATCATAGGATACTTCATGAATATCTGTATTAAAATCTCTTGTTTCCGGTGTGAGTAATTTCTGATATTTAGATGCATTGACGATTGGAGCTGATGCAATTCCACCAATAATAAATGCAACGAATAAAACAATGGTTATCCCACCCATTGCAACGCCTACTGTTTTTTGTACACGTGTTTTAAACTCCAGTTTCGTTGTCTTTTTGCCATTTGGTTTAAATACTTCTGTAAAATGAAGCGTTAACGGATAATAAACGCATGCCGCCAAACACAGTAATATCAGTAAAAATACCCAGAACCCCGGAGAATGTATATTCACTGCGGGCAATGCCAAATAATAAAAAACAAATGCTACGATAAGCACTGAAACAATTGCTGTAATCAACGCTACTACTTTTCCTTTTTCTTTCATATAATCGCTCCCTTTCCTTTTTTATTATGTGTATCTTTCTCGTTCTTATATGGAATCCTAATGTAATTTCAAATACTCTATGAAATTTTATTTTTAAAAATACAATTTGAACAACACATAATATTTTATAATTTACAGTATACACGATACATTTATAAATGAACAGAGAAAATATACAACGACTGCCAGCGATAACATCTGAAAAACGCCACGATTCTAATCATATAATTTTATTAAATTTGTCTTAGCTTGTTGACTTTTTGCAAAATCCGTATAAAAATATTATTTATGACTTTAAGAAGAGGAGATTGTACTATGAAAACTGGAATTGTTTTTGAGGGCGGTGCGTTTCGTACTATTTTTTCATGTGGTGTTATGGATTCATTTTTAAAACATGATATTATGCCTGATTATATGATTGGTGTATCTGCCGGTGCTGCCTATGGTGTAAGTTACGCATCTAAACAGGCTGGACGTAACTTAAAGATTCTTTTAGAATACCGTGATGATAAACGCTATATGGGATTAAATAATATGGCTGATCGAAAGAATAAAAGCATTTATGGTTTGGAATTTTCTTATGAAACAATTCCAAACAAACTGGTACCTTTTGATTATGATGCTTTTCACGCATACCCTGGCGAATTTTACTGTGTTGTTACGAATGTTTTAACCGGAAAGCCTGAATACATCCGTTATACAGGTGATGATCCAACCAATACCGTATTAAAAGCTACCTGCGCATTACCAATTGCATTTCCAACCATCTACATGAATGATACTCCTTATTTGGACGGAGGATTAAGTGATTCTATCCCATTTGAGCGTGCTTTCAAAGACGGTTGTGACCGCGTGGTGGTGGTTCTTACCCGTCAGGCAGGATATCGCAAGCAGACAACTTCTTCTACAAAAGTACTCGCACGTGCTTATCTGAAATATCCGGAACTTGCCAAAGATCTGGTAAAGCGTGCCGGTCGCTATAACCGTTGTCTGAAACGCCTTGAAAAATATGAAAAAGAAGGGAAAGTTATCGTTATTCGTCCAGACAATACGGAAGGCTTCTCACGCTTAGAAAAAGATAAAGAAAAGATTCTAAACCTTTATCAGGATGGATATGCCAAAGGCAGCCATTATGCAAAACAGGTGCAGGAATTCTTTACACAGGAATAATATATTCCAATTTATAAATGAATCACTGCATACTAAAGTATCATAAATTGACAATATACATACTTCGGCAGCAATAAATACTCTTTAAAATATGCGCAAAATGCACCTCCGATTCAAAAATAAATTTGTTTGAGTCAGAGGCGCATTTTTATTTTTAATTCATTTTTTTATTTTTGAGCGTTTGATTCCCGCATCTCTAATATTTTATCAAAGATATGTTCTGCTACTTCGTATTTGCTCATCTGTTCTAATTCTGTCACTTCATTCTTTGTTATCATTGTAACAATATTTGTCTCTCCGCCAAAACCTGCACCAGATACTTTTAGATTGTTTGCAATAATCATATCGAGATTTTTCTTTTCGAGCTTCTTCTTAGAATTTTCTAACATATTCTGCGTTTCCATTGAAAATCCGCATAAGAATGGTCTATTTGTCTGCATCTTTCCTACAGTACCTATAATATCATCTGTTCGTTCTAATGCAATCGACATTTCTCCAGCCTGCTTTTTTATCTTCTCGTCGCTTATCTGTGCCGGACGATAATCTGCAACTGCTGCTGCCTTGACTAAAATATCACTCTGTGGTGCATATTCCATTACCGCCTCGTACATATCCTTCGCAGACGTTACAGATACCATATTTACAAATGGTACCGGTGCAAGATTTACCGGACCGGAAATCAATGTTACTTCCGCTCCTCGAAGCATCGCATTTTCTGCAATTGCATACCCCATCTTCCCGGTTGAATGATTCGATATAAAACGCACCGGATCAATTGCTTCTCTGGTTGGTCCTGCCGTTACGCAGACTTTCATTCCTTCCATATCCTTGGTATGTGCGATTGCTTTCTTGATATAAGACATCAATACATCATCTGACGGCATCTTGCCTAAGCCCACATCACCACAAGCGAGCAGTCCGCTTGCCGGCGTTATTACTTCAATTCCAAATTTCTGCAGCTTTGCAAGATTATCCTGAACAATTGGATTCAGATACATATTCGTATTCATCGCCGGCGCAATAATTTTCTTATTCGGACATGCCATAAATGTTGTTGTAAGCATATCATCTGCAATGCCGGATGCAAATTTTCCAATTACATTTGCAGAAGCTGGTGCCACCAAAAATACATCGGCTTTTTTGGCAAGTGAAATATGCTCCACATTATACTGAAAATTACGGTCAAATGTATCCACAATACATTTGTGTTCTGTCAATGTTTCAAATGTAATCGGATTAATAAAATTCGTCGCATTTTGTGTCATAATAACATCTACATTACAATGCTGCTTGCGTAACAAACTTACAAAATTCGCCATCTTATATGCAGCAATACTTCCCGTTACTCCAATGACCACATTTTTCCCTTTTAGCATACGACTATTTCCTCCATCTTATTCTACATTCTTATCATAAATCGTTTTTAAACCTTTTAATAACAATGCATTGTCTAATATAATCTCTGATTTGCAATTTGATACAATTGTCTTCGCAAGTCCGCCTGTTGCAATGACCTTTGCCGGCTGTCCTGCTGCGAGAAATCCTGCTTCTTCCTGAATTCGTTCAATCATACCATCTATGCACGCAGCATTTCCATAGACAATTCCACTCTGCATACACTCTACCGTATTCTTGCCAATCGCCTTTCCCGGTGCTTCTAAACTGATTCTTGGCAATTGTGAAGTTCTTGACACAAGGGAATCTAGCGACACACGTGCTCCCGGCAAGATTGCTCCTCCTATATAATTTTTCTTTTCATCAACGACAGAAATTGTCGTAGCTGTTCCAATATCGACAATAATTACCGGTGCACCGTATTCATTAATTGCCGCAACCGCATCCACAACAAGGTCGCTTCCCACCTGACGCGGCTGTTCCATCAATAAATTCAGTCCCGTCTTAATTCCAGGTCCTACAATCATCGGTGTGATTCCCGTAACTTTTTTGACTGCATCTTTGATTATATTAGTGAGCTGTGGAACAACTGAAGAAATAATCGCCCCCTGAATCTGAGACTCCTCCATCTGATACAATTCTAATACCGTCTTAAATAATACTGCATATTCTAATTCTGTCTTAGATAAATCCGTTGACATTCTCTCTTCAAAAAGGACCTTCTTTCCTTCAATACAGCCAATCACAATATTCGTATTTCCCATATCGATTGCAAGTACAATCTTTTCTTTCACGCTCATATATTTCCTTTCATCTGTCTTTTCTTTATCTGTTTTTCATTACAACAAATAATGCCCTCGTAATTGCACTCACTAAGACACCCGCAACAATCGCTTCCGGAATTCCCTGTGTTCCGATTACACCTAAAATTACTGTATACAATGCATCAATGGCTATCCCCTTTGCTGCTGCATAATTTGAACCAAATAATACGTAAATTCCATTCATAACAAGTAATGTATTCGTAAGTGCTCCTGCTACTCCGGCTGCTGCCAATGAAATAACCGTATTCTTTCCTTTAAATATCTTAACCATACCACGGTATACATAATACGACACCACTCCGATTAAAATTCTAGGTATCATACAGATAACGATACTCCAAAAATTACCATGTACATCGCCAATATTGTAAAATGGTGAAAATACAAATGAAGTTAAATTCGGATGAATCGTGTTATTAATCATACTCGTAAGTCCAAATACCCCACCTAAAAAAGCTCCCAGCTTCGGACCTAATATGATTGCACCGATAATAACTGGAATATGAATAATGGTTGCATTCATAAATCCCAACGGAATATATCCAAGATATGGCACAAATGCCATCGCTATAATAATTGCCGTAAACATTGCTGTCAGCACTAAATTTCTTGTTTTTTCTGTTCTCGTGTTCATATATTCAATCCTTCCATCTCTAGTTGCCATTCTTCATCAGATACAGCACAGCCTTATTATACGCACTTTTGTATACAATGGCAAGACAGCTTTCTTTCAAACTTTGTTCTTTTCAAGATACCATAAATTACTGTAATGATTCTATTTAGTATCTATATATTCTAATTTTCAAATACACAATACATTTTCTATTGTACACTATTATATATAAAAAGGATGATACATATCTGACTAAAACCATCAGTTATCTACCATCCTATAAATTTTATATTTTATTATCAACAGTTTTATAGCACATTTACACATGCTGCTGATTCTTTGATCTACTTCTGAAAGTTCCCCATTACAAAATCTTTTACAATTCCAATACTTTCACGCACCATATAATTGATAAACAATATAGAATCACTATCTGCCGGAATCCCAACTGGATTTTCAAGTCCTTTTGCCTTTGCTAGTTTTAAGGACCTGTAAATATGAAAGTTATTGGTTACGATTCCTGTCTTTGCTTGTGGATTATCAATCAACTTCATACTATATCTGAAATTCTCATCTGTGTTCGTCGACTGATTCTCACATGTAATTCGTTCTTCTGATATTCCATGCTCAATCAAATACTGTCGCATCGCATCTGCCTCTGCGATAAGTTCTCCATTTCCCTGACCACCGGATACGATAATCTGAACAGGTTTCTTGTCGCCTGTTTGCTGTTCTGCCGCCTCTATATAGGAAATCGCCCGATCTAAACGCTTTCGCAGTGACTTCGTAATATGCGTTCCACGCACCTGACAGCCAAGTATGACAATATATTCACAATCATATTGTACCGGCTGAACCATTTTGGAAATAATCAGCCCCTCTATACAGACAAACACCGCAAAACCTGCAATACACACTGCAAATACGATTCTCTGAAACCATACAGGCACTAGAAAAATCCTGTGCAGCGTTAGAAAGCGCATCGCAAATAATCCGCCAAATCCAACCGTTCCTATCAACCAGATAAAAATAAATGAAGAATGAATTCCAGCATACGCTGCACAAATGATATAATATCCCATACATAAAAATGCCAATATCAGCCATATAAAATACATAATTCCACCCTTTTATCGACAATCTATCGGTATTCCTGAAAGCGTATCCACACCCATACCCGTCTCTGTATTTACTTCGTATATTGCATGAACTGTAATTGCGGAAGCATTTTCATCTGATAACTGCACGGTTACAATATTTCCACTCTGCTCTGACTGAACATTCCCCGGTGTAATACCATTTGCACTTGTAAACTGCGCAACAACACTATTTACAATTTCCCCCTGTGTATATACCTTTGTCTGAACAGAATCCGGTTCTGGAGCTGGCGTTGGTTCCGGAGCCGGTGTTGGTTCTGGTTCCGAAGCTGGTGCCGGCTCTTCCTCTTGCCAAACGACTTCTTTGATCGTTACTTCTGTTGCTGCTTCCGTCGTAGCTTCTGTACTGCTTGCCGTCTCTGCTGTGGTCGTTTCTGCTGTGGTCGTAACAATTACTGCGGTTGTCGTAATCTGAGCTGTTGTTGTCTGAGCGATTGCAACCGTTTCAACCGGTGTTGTTTCTTCTACAATTTCCTCAGCTTCGTCATTTGCATTATTAATCGCTACTACTGCTGTTGTTGTGCCGGCAACTGCTGCTACACCAATTGTACTGGCAACGACAATGGCCTTTGTTGACACTGCAATTCCTCCGATTGTATGTACCGCCGCACTTGTTCCGCCTACAACCTGTGCCGCTGTCGCACTCGCAGCACCTGCACTCGTCGCTGTTGCCGTTCCCGCTGTTGAAACAGTACCAGCACCACCAAATATTTTTCCTAATCCTGTACCTAACTGCAAGATTCCCAATCCAAGATTCCACTTTGATGCAGCTCCCATAAATACTAACCAAAATACCGGAAATGTACTAATGCTGACTTTCTGTTCCTGTAAATCAGAATAATTTGTATCAAAATATTCTACAACTGCCTTCTTTGCTTTGGATAACTGATATTTAATCTGTAACTCTGAATATCCTGTCTTTGCCGCAATCTCTGAAATACTTTTATTTTCATAATAATAATACTGAACAAATAATCTCTGAAGAGATGAAAAAGACTCAAATACTTCTAATAATTCTAACTGCTTATCTTTATCTTTAATGAAACTCTGTGGAATAAATGCTTCTACATCGTCACTTGCCTTATCATAAAATGTCACATTCTGTGCTTCTTCTAAAAATGATTGATACTGTGTTTCTTCTTTCATAACCAGAAGAATTTCATCGGATGTAATACTGCCAACCTGTTCAAAGAAATCTTCTATTGTTGTAAGACGGGTAACTTCACCTGATAATCGAACCAGGGTCTTTTTTACAACATTCTGCTGACTATACTGATCTGGTATAACCTGTGCTGCAAGTTTTTGAACATAATCCTGTGCACATTCCCATAACTGCTCCTGATCAATGGTTCCTTTTTTATTATATGTTGAAATTAACTTTTTAATTTTTTTCGCTTGTGTATTGATATCCATAGTATTCTCTCCTCTTTTTCATCTTCCCTATTAATCTACAGATTTATGAAATCCTGCATCAGAACAACCGTTTTCTACTTAAATTCGATACTTTCTCTATTATATATATATTACCCTTTTTCCTGCAAGTACCAGATGCAAATTTTTAATTATTCTTTGAAATATATTTCTATGATTCACAGTACTTTCTTTTCATTTTTTTCTGTAAAATTTCTCTTTTTCCTATATTTTTTGTAGAATTTTACGTAGGGATACGTTATGATAAATATAATCTTTGATATAAGGAATCCGATTTTATCATCCAATATATTCCTTAAATCTATTCATTGATAAATTATTAACAAATTAGGAGGATACTACAATGTTTGTATACAACAATGATGTAACTGCTACAAACTGTGAGCCTGGCGTTACCAGAAAGATTTTAACTTACTCTGAAGATTTAATGATGTGTGAAATCCATTTTGAAAAAGGTGCTAAAGGAAATTTCCACAAACATGAACATTTACAGATTACGTATATTGCAAAAGGCAGTTTTGAGTTTACGATTGGAGACGAAACAAAAGTTGTCAATCAGGGAGACAGCGTATATATGCCATCAAATGTAGCGCACGGTGTCACATGTCTGGAAGAAGGCATCTTAGTTGATGTATTCAATCCAATGAGAAAAGACTTTTTAAAATAAGCATCATTCATAAAATACATTTGAATTGCATATGAGGACTATCCGTATTTTACTGAATTTGTTGCACATATAAGTAAAAGGAACAGAAAGATTTCAGAAGAGCTTTGTACTCTTTAAAACTTTCTGTTCCTTTTTGATTTTCTGTAAATAGCTATTTATTTAACTTTCTTCATCAATTCTAATTTCATATAGTAACTTGTTCCAAGACAGTTAATAATAATGCCTGAAGCACCTAACTCTTCTACCAATTCAATCAGTTCTGTAAATTTATACAACATATTTTCATGGTGACCTTCGTAACATTTATCCATCTCAAAACCATCTGTAAATACAGGAACAGCAATTACCTGCTCTCCCTCTTTTTTATCCTGAATTCTGTCTGTAAGATCGATAAACGGATGTGAAATTTCCACTGCTTCTTCTGTTTCTTCTTTGATACAAGGTACCATAAATTCTGCATTCTGCATTGCAAGAATCATTGCATCTTCTCTCTTTTTTAGAACGTCCTGACGGCTCTCAACAGAACCTGTCTTACGAAATTCCTGAAAGAAATGAATCATCGTCTGTTCAAGTGCAGGATTGGTAATATATTCATCATTGAAAAATTCACTATATTCATATAATTCTTCTCTCGCAACGATAAGAGGCTCACACTTGCCATCCATAAAGCGAATATTCTTATATCCGTTACGATACATATGTGCCACTTCATTTTTAAGTGCTTCTGCATCAATTCCTGCAAAATGCACCTTGAAGCCCTGTGCTGCAAGCTTCTTCTCTATCTGTGTATGCTGGCTATAGTCAAATAATATCATCATATCTGAATCAATCATATATGGATATCCTGTACTTTCACAGTATACAATCCATAAATGCTCTGAATTCTTAATCTTCTCAATGACAATCGGACGATATTTCTCAATCATCGCACCAAAATATCCTGAATCATTCATACTGTTTTTCTCTTCGGCCTCTTTCAGACAATCCGGAAGAATCTGTGTCAATACATAGATACTCTCTGCCACGGAAATCTTATCCATCATGGCTGCCCCATAATCCTTGTCCTGTATAATATGTCTTAATAAATCCTGTGCACGTCTTGCGTTCATTGTTCTATTCCTTCCATTTACAAATTAATCTGTTTGCTCACAATAAATGTCTTTTTATATACAATTATTGTCTGCAATCAAGATATCTGCTGCATTTTTCCAGATACCAATTTTCTTTTCATTTTCCAAACACATATATAATTAGAATATCATATTTTCATCCATTATGCAATGAATGTATCTGAATCTGCTCTTACAACCAAACAAAGCATGTGATATGTTCTATTTATGAGCGTGCGCATCCTGTGAAGCATTTTCATTTTGCTTCCTATAAATTAAAAATACCAGCTGCCTGACAAAATTTCTTTGCCAAACAGCCGGTATGCAAACAAAACTAGTATTCTGTTCTTAATGAATCAAGAATTGATAGTCTGTCTTATTCTTATAATGTTGCAATATCAACAATTGAAAGTTCCTTATTGTTAAATGCATGCTCTAAACTTGAGATTAATGCATGTGCCGTATCTAAACTTGTTAAGCAGTGTACACCTGTCTCAATTGCATAACGACGGATTAAGAAACCATCCTTTGCACGCTCAATACCATTTTCCGGTGTATCAATGATTAAATCAATTTCATGGGAAAGAATCAAATCTAACAATGTAGGTGCTTCCTGACCAATCTTATTAATCTGAATTGCATTGACACCATGTTCTTTTAATACTTTCGCTGTTCCTCTTGAAGCATAAATCTTATATCCTAACTTCTCGAAACGCTGTGCAATATCCACACCATCTTCCTTATCTGCATCACACAGAGTCATAATAATCTGCTTGTGCTTAGGAAGTCTGATTCCCGCACCTTCAAATGCCTTAAAGAGTGCTTCATCAAAGTCTTTAGAAATACCAAGACATTCACCTGTTGACTTCATTTCAGGTCCTAAGCTGATATCTGCACCACGAATCTTCTCAAATGAGAATACAGGCATCTTAATTGCATAATATTCAGAAGCCTTCTGTAAACCTGGCTCATAGCCTAAATCTGTAATCTTGCTTCCCGTAATAACCTTTGTTGCAAGCTGAACAATTGGAATACCTGTTACCTTACTGATGTATGGTACGGTACGGCTTGAACGAGGATTTACTTCAATTACATATACCTGATCTTTGTATACAATAAACTGAATATTGATTAATCCCTTAACATGCAGAGATCTTGCAAGTTTTGCTGTGTAATCAACAATCATATCTGTAATTTTTGGTGTCAATGAACGTGCCGGATATACTGAAATACTATCCCCTGAATGGATACCAGCTCTTTCGATATGTTCCATAATACCAGGAATTAAGATATTTTCTCCATCACATACGGCATCAACTTCGATTTCCTTACCCATTAAGTACTTATCAACAAGGATTGGATGATCCTGCTTAATACGGTTGATAATTCCCATATATTCAATAACATCTTCATCAGATACAGCAATCTGCATACCCTGACCACCTAATACATAAGAAGGTCTTACAAGTACTGGATACTCTAATTCATTCGCAGCCTTTAATGCTTCTTCTACGGTAAATACAGTCTGTCCCTTTGCTCTAGGAATTCCACACTGCTCTAAGATTTCATCAAATAATTCTCTGTCTTCTGCTGCATCAACGTCTTCTGCACTTGTTCCTAAGATTGGAACGCCCATCTTCATCAACGCTTCAGTCAACTTAATCGCTGTCTGTCCACCGAACTGAACAACTGCTCCATCCGGCTTCTCTAATTCAACGATACTCTCAACATCTTCTGCTGTTAATGGCTCAAAGTACAACTTATCAGCAATATCAAAGTCCGTAGAAACTGTCTCCGGGTTATTATTGATGATAATCGTCTCATAGCCTTCTTTCTTGAATGACCATGTACAATGTACAGAACAGAAGTCGAATTCGATACCCTGACCGATTCTGATTGGACCGGAACCAAGAACTAATACTTTCTTCTTGTCTGATGTCTGCTCTGCTTCATTGGCACTGCCGTATACGGAATAGTAGTAAGGTGTTGTTGCAGCGAATTCAGCCGCACATGTATCAACCATCTTAAATGCTGCATGAATATCATATTCATCACGTAATTCCTTGATTTCACGTTCTGTCTTTCCTGTTAATTCTCCAATTACGTTATCTGGGAATTCAATTCTCTTTGCCTCTGCCAAGAGTTCCTTTGTTAATGGTCCCTGCTTTAATGCAGCTTCCATTTCAACAATAATCTGTAACTTATCAATGAACCAACGGTCAATCTGTGTAATTTCATGCATCTTCGCAGGTTCAATATTTCTTCTTAAACCTTCTGCAATCTTCCAGATTCTTCTATCGTCTACAATCTGAAGTTCTTCTAAAAGTTCTTCATCCGTAAGTCCTGTAAAGTCATAAGACATTAAGCTGTCTACATGCTGCTCTAATGAACGGATTGCCTTCATCAGACCACCTTCGAAGCTGTCTGAAATACTCATTACTTCACCGGTAGCCTTCATCTGAGTTGTCAATGTTCTCTTTGCAGAGATGAACTTATCAAATGGAAGTCTAGGAATCTTAACAACGCAATAATCAAGTGCCGGTTCAAAACTTGCATATGTCTTACCTGTAATCGCATTCTTAATCTCATCAAGTGTATATCCTAAAGCAATCTTAGCTGCAACCTTCGCAATCGGATAACCAGTTGCCTTTGATGCAAGTGCTGATGAACGGCTTACACGAGGATTTACTTCGATTACACAATATTCAAAACTGTTTGGATTCAGTGCATACTGTACGTTACATCCACCAGTAATTCCAAGTTCATCGATAATATTTAATGCAGATGTACGAAGCATCTGATATTCCTTATCAGAAAGTGTCTGTGAAGGTGCAACTACGATACTATCACCTGTATGAACACCAACTGGGTCAATATTCTCCATATTACATACTGTAATACATGTTCCGTTGCTGTCACGCATTACTTCGTATTCGATTTCCTTCCAGCCTGCGATACAACGTTCTACTAATACTTCACCAACACGGCTCAAACGAAGGCCATTCTCTAAGATTTCTCTTAATTCTGTCACATTGTGGGCAATACCACCACCGGAACCACCTAATGTATAAGCTGGACGAAGCACTACCGGATAACCAATCTTACGAGCAAATGCTTCACCGTCTTCTACATTATTAACAACGAGTGATGCTGCACATGGCTCACCGATCTTTTCCATTGTTTCCTTGAACATTAAACGGTCTTCTGCCTTCTTAATTGTAAGAGCTGTTGTACCGATTAACTTCACGCCATGCTTCTCTAAGAAGTCTGTTTCTGCAATCTCCATCGCAAGATTTAAGCCTGCCTGACCACCTAATGTTGGTAAGATGCTATCCGGCTTCTCTTTGATAATAATCTGCTCTAATGCCTTAACAGTAAGTGGCTCGATATAAACTTCATCTGCTATATCCTTATCTGTCATAATTGTTGCAGGATTAGAGTTTACTAATACAACTTCTACGCCTTCTTCCTTTAAAGAACGGCAAGCCTGTGTTCCTGCATAGTCAAATTCTGCTGCCTGGCCAATTACGATTGGACCTGAACCGATAACTAAAACTTTTTTGATATTCGTATTCTTTGGCATGTTACTTAAGCCTCCTTCATCATATCCATAAATCTGTCAAAAAGGTACGCTGTATCCTGTGGGCCTGCACAAGCCTCAGGATGGAACTGAACTGTGAAAATATTCTTTCCAACATATTCAAGCCCTTCATTTGTCTTATCATTAACATTCTCAAATGCCGGTTTTGCAATCTTTTCATCTAATGTCGTCTCATCTACAACATAACCATGGTTCTGAGAAGAAATATATACCTTACCGGTACGTAAATCCTTAACCGGATGGTTTGCTCCTCTGTGACCATATTTTAACTTATGTGTGTCAGCACCTGTTGCAAGTGCCATTAACTGATGTCCGAGACAAATTGCAAAAATCGGAACATTGCTGTCATATAATTTCTTGATTTCAGCAATCTCTGTCACACATTCCTTTGGATCTCCAGGACCATTTGATAACATAATACCATCCGGATTTGTCTTTAATACTTCTTCTGCCGGAGTCTCTGCCGGATAAATGGTAACTTCACATCCTCTTTCATTTAAAGAACGTGCGATGTTATTCTTTGCACCAAAATCATACAATGCAACCTTCGGTCCGTCTCCCTTTAAGACTTTCTTCTCTGTGCATGTTACTTTTTTAACAACACCTTCTACCTTGTATGCCTTAATCTTTGGTAAGATTTCATCAAGATTATAATTCTCGTTTGTTGTAATCATACCGTTCATTGTTCCCTTTTCACGGAGAATCTTTGTCAGTGCTCTTGTATCAACACCTGCGATACCCGGAATATCATTGTCTATTAAAAACTTCTGAATAGGATCTTCATTTCTGAAGTTACTTGGCATTCTCGAAAGTTCTCTCACAATATATCCGTCCGGCCATGCCTTTAAAGACTCCATATCCTTATAGCAAACGCCATAATTTCCAATCAGTGGATATGTCATCGTAACTGCCTGACCTGCATAAGACGGATCTGTCAAAACCTCCAAATATCCTGTCATTGACGTATTGAAGACAATCTCGCTAATGATTTCGCGGGTAGAGCCAATACTCGTTCCATTAAAAACTGTTCCATCTTCAAGAATTAAAAATGCTTTCATGAATGCCACCTTATTCCCTTTCGTATATTTATTTTTTTAACCGCAATGTCGTTTTTGTGAAGCATCAAACCACTTTTGCGCAAAAAAAAAGACACAGTTATGTCTTTTTTTCTCAAATTTAATAAATTTTACCACAAATTTATTGTTTTAGCAAGTATGGAAATTGTATTTTTATGCATCATTTTCTATAAATATTCGTAGATTATGAATCTGATGCGGTCATTTCCAGCTGTCCGATATATTTCCAAGTATTTCCTTTATCTGATGACTGGTACTTTGCTACTGTTTTTCCATCATTATACACACCATTTTTTCCTTGTGTAAGATACACAACTAAATTATTTTGTGTAGAATCGTATATCGGAACCGTAGCTTCTTTATATACGTCTTTCCAGGAAAGCCTTCCGGTCTGATTATCCTCATCCTGTGCCGTATCCTCCTGCGTACCTGCCTCCTGTGACTGAGCGTTTGCTGCCGTACTGTCTAACTCCTGCTCATCAAATGTAACCTTTTCAAACGTCTGTCCGCCATCTTTTGTCATATATAGATTTCCGTCCATTCCGTCTGTATAATTATAGCAGAAAAATCCAATCTTCTCATCAACAAAATAAACGCCTTTCAAAATATCTTTGAGTGGACCTTCTCCAATATTCAGCCAAGACTCTCCACCATCCTGTGTTGCGTAAATTCTTGAACTTTCTGATGTCTGATTCTTATCATATCCTATTACGATAATCCCATTTTGATCATCTATAAAATTCACATAGGAATACGCCATATCATAAATCGACTCAATCTCACTGGTAATCCAATTATTTCCCATGTCCTTCGAATACATCAGGGTAACCGGAACCTGTGTCTTATCTGCTTTCACCTTGCCTCCATAGACAAATGCTGTCATAGACGTACTTACCTGATAACTGCCCTCCTGCATCTTTGTCTGGCTGTTTTCCTGATACAAAAGATTCTCTACTTCTAATGGAACTGTTGTATATTTTACCCCTCCATCATACGTTACATACAGTGTTCCATTTTTTATTTCATATCCCGTCAACACCTTTGTCTGTGATGTTTCCTTTTCTTTCGTTACATTGTCCTTTAGCTTACTATTATATTGAGCAAGACCATAATCCTCCGGTGTCGTCATTGATGTGACATAAATCGTAGCCGTATTATCATCATTTTCTTCTAAATTAAAGGTAACAACCCACTCGCACTGCATAATACCGTCATCTAATACACCATTCCAAGATGAAAAGTATTCTGATGTCGCATCCTTTTTCTGTGCGGAAAATGTAATCAAGACCGTCTTTTCTTCTTCATTTAATACTGACGGTTCTGCGACCTCAATTTTTTTGAGTGCCTTACTCCATGGCAGATATGACGGTGTAAACTGTGATAAAAAATTATCAATCCACACTTTTGCCATGCTTTTTACCGAAACAGTACTAAAATCTGCCGTTTCATATGCACGTTCCGAATCATCCCGAAGTTCCCGCCGATCCACCACATCTCCATTGTCATTAATGTCTACACTATATGTATATCTTGACTTTAAGACCTGTTGATCCGCTTTATTTTTCTGATATCCTGAATACCATACATAAAATAATATCAGACACAATATAAGAAATAATGCCAATCTGGATATTCCTTTCCATATCTGTATCTTTTTCATGTACGCCTCCTATGCTGATCTTGTATTGTGCAATGCTTCTCTCATAATCTCCCGATAATGCTTATATTTCCACAAATATAACATTGCAATTGCACCAAATAATAACATAAATATTACAAATACCGGATGAATCATAACCATCCAGTTACGTGAAACCCGTCTTGTTAAAAATGGAACTCCATAAGCAGCCAATACACTCAGTGCCAAAATAATTCCATTATATATGTGACGATTGTCATACACTTTGGGAATATGGTCAAATGACAATATTGCCATTGCTTCGCCAATCGGTCTTGCCGCAATCGTTACAATTGCTGTCATTATCGCATGATATGGAGTTACTCCAAACATACATAAAATAATCGTATAGAAAATAAACTCACTAATCATTTTATAAAACAGTCTCCCCAAACAATTCATATAAGGGCTGACTAACATTACTTTCACCATTAAATAATCCCGTTGTGCCATTGCAAACATGGTATTATTTGCAATACTGCCACCTATTGTTGTCAGAATAAAGAACATAAACAACAAGGTTCTCTCCTGATTCATTGCAACAAGCGGTCTTACCTGCGCAATCAACATATATGGGATATACATAAATAACGCCACATAAATATATTTTTTGATAAATTCATACAAAAGCACAAAAATCTGTGCCAAAACACCAAGTGCTGTTCGCAGCTTTGTCTTATCTTCCGTAAAAATTGTTTCTGAGCAACGCTGTTCAAATACCGGAATCTTCAACATCAATTGAATCATCCGATTGGTTCCTTCATGAAACTTTAAAATTTTCTCAGCAAACAGTTTTCTAAATATTTCCATTGTCTGTCTCTCCTAATATCTGCTGTAACACTTCTTTTACCGGTGGTAAAGCAAATTCTTCCTTTGAAATATCTGTTAATTCACCATCATGTAACACAATGAGATCTTTCGAAATTCTCAATGCATTTTCAATGAGCGATGTCGATATAATAATAATATGATTCTCTGTCATTGTTTCTAATACACGGATAAAATCCCCAATAAACGACTCACTGCAGTAATCAAACGGCTCATCAAACATAATGACATATGGTTTCTGAATAAGAAATGCGGCTAACTGCAATCGTTTCTTATCCTCAAAACTCATATCTGCAATCAGTGTTTTGTGCGATTCTTTTGGAAAATGTACACGCTCCAGAAAATATTCCGGCGTTTCCTTCTCATCTTTTAAATTGCATAAAAACTGAACAAACTCGACAGCCGTCAGATTCATAGGAAGTATACTCTGTTTTGCTGCATAAAATAACGTACTCTTCATTTTGGTAACAACCGCACCATCATCTAACTTCACATCGCCACTGATACATTCAAAAAGAGTCGTCCTGCCGCTGCCGTTTTTGCCTAGAATTGCATAAATTCTTCCCTTTCTAAATGAATAATTAATATCATTAAGAACTGGTTTCTTATTGTAAATTTTTGTAATATGATTCAGACGTAACATAACATCTCCTGCTTATTATTATGAAATTCTTTTTAATTTCAATCATTCTATTTGTACTTTATATCGTTATTACTATAAAAAACGATCACACACATTATATACAACTTCAAATGGTTTGTAAATAATTTACCTTGCTGAATTGCATTTCTATTGCAATGATGTTATAATTCATAAATCTTTGAAACCATCGTTTTTTTAGACGGGAGATCATTATTAATGAAATTTATCAAAAAAAACTGGCGCATCCTGTGTGGAACATATATTTTCATATATATGCCATGGTTTTTGTATCTGGAACGTACAATTACCGCCGATTCGCCTAATCTTCATATTGTGAATCATACCATTGATAATCTGATTCCATTTTGCAGATTTTTTATCATTCCATATTATATGTGGTTTGCATATGTATTCTTAGCCTGTATCTTTATGTATTTTAAAGCTACTGATAAAGAATATCTTGCAGCTGCAATCACTTTGATTGCCGGAATGTCTATCTGCCTTGGCATCTGTACGATTTATCCAAACGGATTGTCCTTACGGCCTGCAAATGTTCCGGATGATATCTTTGGCAGACTAACCATGCTAATTTATGCAAGCGATACACCAACAAATGTATTTCCTAGTATTCATGTATACAATTCTTTGGCTGTTGATATTGCACTTCGAAAATGTGAAGCTCTCAAAAATCACAAAGTGATTAAAAACTGTTCTACAATTCTTTGCATCCTTATCTGCATGTCAACTGTATTTGTAAAGCAGCACTCTGTATTTGACGTTATCGGCGGCTTTGCATTAATGGGTGTTATGTATTTTGCTGTTTATGTAAGAGGTTATAAACGATTAGAACGAAAAGGATATATGCATACGTTTTCATTAGAACCTGAAAAAGAATCTTAATGAAATTCCTTGTTCAATCTGGCTCTAAATCGTTTCCATACATATAAAATTTTCAATATATTAACATTATAAAACACACGACCTACATACATTTCCTGTAAGCCGTGTGTTTTTTACTGTCTAAAACTCCCCTATTTCATATTTCATTTTAACCCAATAATTTTATGTATATTATTCATCAAAGATACTTACAATTTCACCATCTAAAATACGATTCATATTTCGAACTGCACAGAAATTGCCGCACATTGAACAGGAATCTTCTTTCTCCGGCTTTGCAGATTCACGATACCGCTTCGCCTTATCCGGATCGATTGCAAGAGAAAACATCTCATCCCAGTCTAATTTCTTTCTGGCAGCACTCATCTTGTAATCCCAGTCTGCCGCTCCTGGAATCCCCTTCGCAACATCTGCTGCATGCGCTGCTATTTTTGATGCAATAATCCCCTCTTTTACATCATCAATATCCGGAAGTCGTAAATGTTCTGCCGGTGTAACATAGCACAAAAAAGATGCGCCATACGTAGCTGCAATTGCACCGCCAATCGCTGCCGTTATATGATCATATCCGGGTGCAATATCCGTTACAAGCGGTCCTAACACATAAAATGGGGCACCTTTGCATAACTGTTTCTGAATTTCCATATTTGCCTGAATCTGATTAAGCGGCATATGTCCCGGTCCTTCTACCATCACCTGAACATTTTTCTCCCATGCACGTCTTGTCAGTTCTCCTAATGTAACAAGCTCCTCAATTTGTGAGACATCTGTTGCATCTGCAATACATCCCGGTCTGCACGCATCTCCTAAACTCATCGTAACATCATACTTCTGGCAAATATCAAGAATATCATCATAATGCTCGTAAAATGGATTCTCATTACCTGTCATTTCCATCCATGCAAATATAATAGAGCCACCTTTTGACACAATATTCATCAGTCTTTTATTTTCCTTAAAACGCTGTGCCGTTGCACGATTCAGTCCACAGTGAATGGTCATAAAATCCACACCATCTTTTGCATGCATTTCTACAATATCCAACCATTCCTGTGTCGTAATATCTTTTAGTGCTTTGTGATAATAAACGACTGCATCATAAATAGGAACGGTTCCTATCATCGCACTACATTCTGATGTCAGTTTCTTACGAAATGCGCGGGTATCACCAAATGAACTCAAATCCATAATGGCTTCTGCGCCCATTTCAACCGCACTATTTACTTTTCCAAGTTCCATATTCATATCCATACAGTCTCTTGATGTTCCTAAATTGACATTAATTTTTGTCTTTAATCGTTCGCCAATTCCATTTGGACTGAGACTCTTATGCAATTTGTTTGCAGGAATAATTACCTGCCCTTTCGCAATAAGCTCTCTCAATTCCTCCACGGCAATGTCTTCTTTTGCCGCAACAATTTCCATTTCTGACGTAATAATCCCCTTACGTGCAGCATCCATTTGTGTCGTATACTCCACAATGCCCTCCTTTTGCTAATATTAGCAATTATTCTGTTGTTATAGTGGTATATGAAATGATACTTTCCTGAAAATTATAGAATTCAAATTTCAATAAAACACGATACGCAGTCTGATTCAGAATCCATATCAAATAAAATATATGCAGTTTTATACTAATCTGCTTCTTCTATAATAAAAGAACATCTGTTAGAACTCCCTACGGTGGCATTATCCACATCAGGTTATGGGTCGGAATACATTCCCTCTCAGCAGTTTCTGATTCATCATCAGCTTATGCTCCCCAGAAAAATATACATTTGATAACGCCATTATAGCACGTTACAGGTAAAAGTCAACTAATGACAGTGAAAGAACATAAGGGCTTTCATCATAAAATGCACGCTTTGAAGCATCTTCTTATCTTTCATTCAAAACGTGCACTTTTAATTTATTTATATTCTGTTCTTGTAAACTCTTTGATAATTAAAATCGTACATACCAAAAAAGCAAACATATCTGCAATCGGTCCTGCATATAATATTCCGGAAATTCCGAAAAACAATGGCAGAATAATTAACAATGGCAATAAGAAAATGATCTGTCTGGTCAAAGACATAATCACACCACCGATTGGCTTGCCCATCGCTGTATAAGCATTTGAAGAAATCGGCTGCATAAAATTCACAAATGTAAAGAATAAGAATATTCTAAAATATTTGATTGCAAACTCAAAATATTCCGGAGAACTATTTCCAAATATGGAAATAATGGCACGCGGACACAACTGGAACAGTGAAAATGCAATCAATGAAATTCCAAATCCATACGTGATGGCAAGTCGATATGTCTTCTTTACACGGTCGTAATTTCTGCCGCCATAATTATAACTAATAATCGGCTGCAAACCTTGTGAAATTCCGATAATAAATGCCATATAAATCATATTTACTTTTGCTACAATCCCTGCAACCGCAATCGGAATAGATTCTCCATAAGATGATAATGCACCATAATGTCTAAGACTGTTATTCATTACAATCTGAACAATCATCATCGCTACCTGATTAAATGCCTGCGCCGCTCCTAATGAAGCAATTCGAACTGCATTGTTTGCTTTTAAAATAAAACTGTGTTTCGTAAATCGAACTGTCTTTGCATGAATCAGAAAATATGCAACAAGACAGCTTGCACAGATTTGTCCGATAATCGTTGCCCATGCTGCTCCTTCCATACCCATATGAAATCCCATTAGAAACAGTGCATCTAGCGCTGTATTAATCACTGCTCCCGTTAAATTACACGCCATCGTTGCCTGTGGTCTTCCATCTGCACGCAACAGACTTCCTCCGCCAATGGAAAAAATCTGAAACGGAAATCCAATGGATACAATTCTTGTATATGCCTGCGCATATGGAAGTACATTTGCAGGAGAGCCAAAAAATGTCAAAATCGGCGTAAGAAACATCTGTGTAATACACAAAAGAATGACACCTGCTCCAAGTAACAGCACAATGGCATTTCCCATATAATCGGCTGCTTTTTCCCCTTCTTTTTCATCAAACTTTGCCTTTCCCATCGCTATATTAAAGGCGGAAGCACCTCCAATTCCAAATAATAACGAAATACCTGTGCATGCAATGGATAATGGAAACTGAATATTGGTAGCTGCATTTCCCAATTCTCCGACCGTTCTTCCTATAAAAAACTGATCAACAATGTTATATAGAGAACTTACCAGCATCGCAATGATACTTGGTATTGCAAATTCAATCAAAAGACTGCTGACATTCTTTTCTCCTAACTTATTTTTATCACTCATGGTTTTCCTCCTTGCTGTTTTTATATGCCATATAGTTTGTTAATATTTGATCAAGCACCCGTTCTGTCGTTTCAATATCTTCCTGCGATATTCCCCGAAGCATCTTATCATTCCACAACGGTCTTCTCTCTTCCATAACTTTCCATCGCTGTTCCCCAAATGGCGTTAAAGAAATATAATTACACCGTTTGTCCTTCTCATCTTTTGTTCGTTCTATCAATCCTTTTTCAAGCATCATCCGAACCGTTTTCGTTACCGCTGACTTGTGTATCTGAATCCGCTCTGCAAGTTCTTCCTGCGTCATTTTTCCATTGTTGTGAAGCACCTGCAGAAATGATATTTCTGAAAAAGCGATTCCAACATCCTGAAGTGTATCGTTCCAAAATTCCTGGTTTCTGTGAAAAATACGGGATACCAGCTTCGATATTGTACTATTCATATTGTATCTCCTTATCCCTAACTGTGATATATAAATTAGTTTACTATGAAACTTTTTAATTAAGATACCACATAAATAGTTTCATAGTCAACTATTTATTTTTAAATACTATTTTATAACTTGTTCTGTGCTGTTTCTCTATTTTATTTGCATTTATTGAGCAAATCCCATATACTAAATACAGTAATACTTGAGGGGAAATAATTCATGAAAACTTATCGAAAGCGTTACAGAACTTATATCAGGCAATACCGTCGTTTATTTATTGTTCTGTGTATCAGTACGATTCTTCTGCTGACATTGTGTATTCATAACCGTGTACTACATAGTCTCCATCCAGACTCTTATGCAAGCACTACACCTATTGATACCCTTTATCAGAATGGTTCCCGTTATGTCCACTGTAGTGCAGACACACTCTATTATACCGGATATGATTGTCTAAAACATTCAACCGTCACCGGCTACTACTACTACTCATTGAACGATGAAACCTGTACCATTTATCTTCTTTCAAAAGAAACTGTCGGTGATACGCCGCCTCTTACATTGGGCAATGTTCAAATTTTGGGAAAATTATTGAAAAATGATAAAAATCTGACACCATTATTACAATATATGGCAAATGATATGAATTGGAATTACTATGGTATTTCACATTTTAGCAGTTCCATTATCATCAGTGAATGTGACTACAACCTTGCATTGCTTATTGCACTGGCTGCAATCACACTTTTTGTTCTTCTATGTGATATAGAATTCTTTTTGTATATTACCTGGTTGAAAAAAAGAAAGGTTTAGTCTAATATCTTTTCCATCCAGATATGTGGACAGCCTTCTTCCTCTCCAACTTCTCCATAGGCTGTATACCCCTGCTTTTCATAGAATGGCTGTACCCGGCATTGTGCATGCAAAATAACACGTCTGCCGCCATTCTTTCTTATTTTCTGTTCTGCCTGCTGCACAACAACTGCGCCAAGATGTTCTTTTCGATAAGATTTCTTGACCGCAACACGCCCAAGATAATATGTTTCCTTTTCATTATCTTTTGCCGGAAAATATCTGCAACAGGCAATAGGAACAGTTGCATCGAAAATAACAATATGTTCTGCGATTTCATCAATGGTATCAAACTCTTCCTGAAATCCCTGTTCCACGACAAACACCTCTGTGCGAAGCTGTTTTTCTGCTTCTGTAAGTTCCTTCGTTATTTTAACAATTCTATTCATTTGGCTTCCTCTGTTTTTCTATACATTTTCGTGTTTTTATTCAAAGAATAAACTAATTAAAATAAAAAATACACCGATTGCAACTCCCGTCCCGGTTGTCTTCCATTTCTTTAAATGCACAACCATAGGAATTAATTCAAAAATGACAATATATGCAACCATACCAAGTGTAACTGCAATCAACATTCCAATCACTGTATCATTAATATATCCCCATAACAGATGCATCAAAATTCCACCAATAAAAGAGGAAACTGTCGCACTTGTTATCATAATAATGCGATTCCATTTCTTATGCAGGGTCGAATACAATATCATCCCCATCGGAATATTGTGCAATCCAACACCGATTGCCACCATAATTCCTGTCGTTACAGACTGTTCTGCAATACTATACACCGCCATTCCTTCAATAATATTGTGCAATGTCACTGCAATTGCTGCAATGAATCCCACATGTGTTACATTGCCCTCCGTATATTCATGATGATGCCCATGCTGTGCATAATGCGCATCATGATCCGGTATAAAATGGTCAAATGCCTTTAAAATAACAAGTCCAATCACTGCACACAAAAGAACCAGCCACCAGTTTTTTATGCCTAAATGTTCTACTGATTCCGGAAGCAATTCTAATATCGCAAGCATTGACAACGTTCCTAATGCCATGGATACAGAAAACTGCTCGATAATTTTATGCCCTCTGGCAACATACGAAGCAAATGCTCCAAATAAAATAAATAAGCCTAATACAAATGTTATAATTAATCCCATGTCTTCCTTTTCCTATTTTCTTATTTTTCTATATATCTTCCTCATCATACAAAAAAACATTCCTAAATACAAGTATTTTTTATTGTACACAATATTATTTTGCATCATATTGTGTACCGATGACTGTTCCACGTTCCGTTTCTTTTGCTGTATATAAATTTCCGTCTGCTATTTCTAACAGTTCTCTGACTTGCGCATCCGTCTCTGCCCTGCCAATTACATATCCGCACGTGATTCCTATCGAAACCTCCAGATTCTTAATGCTGTGATGTTTTAATTGTGTCTGCAGTCCCTGTATCTTTCGTTTTGCAATCTCTTCTACCGGCTCTGGTACAACAATCAGAAATTCATCTCCGCCCCATCTGTAACAATGCTTCTGCCCGAATAATTCCATCATATAATCTGCCACTGTTTTTAATACACAATCTCCCATATCATGTCCATACGTATCGTTAAATCGTTTAAAATAATCCACATCAAAGATCATCATAAACACTTCTCGATGTATAAATGAATCATAATCCTCCCGAAATGCGTGCCGATTCTGTAATTGCGTCAATGCACCTGTTCGTGAACGCTCCTCTAATGCCGCCTTTTCACTTGACAACCGTTCATTTAATAAACGCAGACGTTCCAATGCCTTTTCATTTTTTGTATGTAAGTGACCTATGAATAAAATATCCAACAAAATTCCTATAATAATAACAATAATTTTTTCAACATTTAACGCCGAATATGTAACAAAATCATGATTATTTGAAAAGAAATACATCGAATATATCAAAATAACAACGCCGCTCGATAATCCCGCCACATATCCTTTAAAAACCAATGCAACTGTCATCACCGTAAATAAAATGATATTTGGATTCGGTATCGTTAAAATATTACAACACAGTGCAACCAATATTGTACCTAATACTGCACATCCACTACTATACAACTCTTTTTTCACTTTTTCTTTCATAGGCATCTCCCCATCTCCTCTACGGTTTTGTGTTCGGACACTTTTACAGATTACTTTTTTACGCCTCAAATGTTTATTAATTTAATTATACTACATTTTGTATTGCTTCTGTTGCAAAATATAACGAATTTTATTAATAAATTTACTGAATTTTTCTTTGAAAAATTAAAAATCTAGGACAATATACCAATTGTCAAATGACAAAAAATCGGGTATTATAAAATTAGTAATAATTGAAACAAATTTTTTCCTATTGGAGGGATTCATTCTTATGGAAAATCTACCACATGACCATAATCATCAGGCAGAACAACATACTTCGATGCCTGCATTTTCCGATTTTCAATCGGCAGCAGACATTTTAAAATTACTTGGTGATGCAAACCGTATCCGTATTTTTTGGATTTTGTGTCATTACGAAGAATGTGTTATCAATCTGTCTGCCATGATTAATATGAGCAGTCCCGCTGTATCTCACCATTTAAAATTACTCAAATCAAGCGGTCTGATTACAAGTAGAAGAGAGGGAAAAGAAATGTACTATACTGCAACGGATAGTCCACAAGCCCAACTTCTACATCATACGATTGAGCAAATGATTGCTGTTTCCTGTCCAACCAGCCATACATAATTATGGCATTTTTACAAAATATTTAAAGAAGTCCACCTTTGTACTTCAGAATGGAGATTATTATGGATATTCAATTAACACCCGAACAAATCAATCAATTAAAATTACTTCAGACATTTCATCTTGCTGAACGTTCTATCAGAAATGGTGATAATGAAATCATGGGACAATTTCAGCTTACACCGTCCCAGTTTTACGTATTAAACACACTCTATCAATTTGGTCCTTTGCATATTGGCGAAATCATTGGTAAAATCCTGTCAACATCCGGAAACATGACTGTTGTCATTCGTAATATGGAGAAATCCGGTCTTATCGAACGTGTATCTGATTCCGTTGACAAAAGAAGTTATTTAATTTCTCTGACAGAATTTGGTAAGAAGCAGCTCTTAAATCTTCTTCCGGAATATACAAAATGTCTGGCACAACGATTTCGTTTACTGACCGATGAAGACCAGAAAACACTACAGGATTTACTCGAAAAATTAATTGGAAAAGAGATTTAAAAATTGCAGTTCTTTTGTCGTTTTTAATAATTTCTTTGGGTGTCAAAAGGTAACGTTTCATTTTACAGTACCTTCTGACACCCAAATTTTATAGATATAATCTTATTTATATCCATTCTTTTGCTATCTTTTAATGAACTGCTTTCTTTAACGCTTCTATATATATCGCTCCTAATGTCGTCAGTACCGACTTGCTTCTTGTCACATAACCGATATGCATATCTCCTTCATGATGAAGCGGTACCGCAATAATATTTTCTCCATTCAGACCGGAATCTAAGATTCCGCTGCTTACCGTATATCCATTCAGACCAATGACCAGATTAAACAGCGTGGCTCTGTCTCTCACACGAATGTTTTTCTTTCGAATTTCCGTGCTGAAAATTTCTTCTGAATAATAAAAGGAATTATGTTCCCCCTGTTCATAAGACAGATATGGATACTCCTCTAAATCCTCCATCGTTACATAGGCATTTCCTGCAAGCGGATGTTCATTACTGATAAAAACATGTGGACTTGCCACTACCAGTTCTGTAAATTCCAGATTATTTATTTTCATAATCTTGCGCAACACCTTCTCATTAAAATCATTCAGATACAGAATTCCTATCTCACTCTTCATATGTGCTACGTCTTCAATAATTTCATAGGTCTGTGTTTCCCGCAATTTGAAATCATAGGCATTTTTTCCATACTCTTTAATCAAATCCACAAATGCATTAACTGCAAACGAATAATGCTGGGTAGATACACAAAATTCTAATTTTCCACTCGTTGCGTGCATATATTTTTCTTCAATAAGTGCCGTCTGATCAAGCACCTGCCTTGCATAACCTAAAAAGATTTCCCCATCCTTTGACAGAGAAATTCCTTTATTGGTCCGATGGAAAATTCTAATTCCCAATTCCTTTTCTAATTCCCCCAACGCTTTCGTCAAACTCGGCTGTGAGACGAATAAATCTCGTGCAGCATCACTAATAGAGCCTGTTTCTGCAATTTTTGTAACGTATTTTAATTGTTGTAATGTCATTTTTTCCTCTTCATTTCTGCCATATTCCCGAAATCACCTGTTTTCCCGTATGATATTGTACAATTCCAAATTCTTCATTTTGTTCCGGTTGTGTAAAGTATAACTGCTCATTCTGTTCCTGAAAAGAGACTTCTGCTAATCCCTTTGCAATTCCAATTCCTGTTACTTTCGCATACGCTTCTTTGAGTGTCCATATCTGTAAAAAACGATGCATACCGTCTTTTTGGCACACCCAGTCATATTCTGATGCTGTAAAGAATCTTTTTGCAACCGGAAATGCATTTTGTCGCTCTCCTTCAACATCGATTCCAACCGGCTTATTATGAACCATACACACCACACAATCCTGTGAATGAGATACGTTAAAATGTATATTTTCTCCTGCTCCCGCAAATGACGGCTTTCCATTTTCTCCATACACAATCGGATATTCATACTGCACATCAAATTGCTCTAATGCACGTAAAAATGAAATTTCTTCGCATTGTACCAAAGCATACGCATCCTGACATGTCTCCTGATAAACTATCTTTTCACTGCTTTGTATGGACTGCCCCTCTACATATCTTCCTACTGTATAATTTTTTAAAATACTCGCTGCTATCATCTGTATTCGGTCTTTTTCAAATTTACGACGGCTAATCTTTGCTTTTCTGTGTTCACTTAACTTCTCATACGCAAGATGATACAATTTCTGTTCTGTTTCATCTTCTGTATGCAATGTAATCTTTGTAATAATCATATTGTTTCCTGCCTGTTTGATTGTTTTAGTCCTATCAAGCTGTATCCCTAACTATTTTATTATAAAATGCTTCCGTCAGGATATAAAATAGGATGGAATTGCAAACTTTTTCATCATCGCAGCAGCCGGAAGCACCGTTGCAGTATCTGTAAGAATAAGCTGTACGACCAAACAAAAGACCAAATACACCAACACCCATGTAATATATAAAATTTCATCCGGAATGAAACAACTGATTTCTGTAAATATCAATACAACTGTCAAATACAATATCATATGCGGCACTTCATATTCCCATATTCTGATATGTGTTTCTGTAATTACAAGCGAAACCAGCGCACTCACTGCACACAAACCTGCCACAACTCCACTATACAGTAAAACTGCACACCTTGTCTGCACAACTGACATTGTCCGAAACAATCCCGCACGCTGTTCTTTTTTCCACCACGCTCCACCGAATAATCCTGCAAACAACACCAGCAAATATAATATGCTTCGGATTGGAAATACCTGTATTTCGCTATGCTCTTCTGGTTCTGATGAATCATTTTGTATCATTTCTATATTTAAATGAAAGACTGTATCCGACTGCATAAACTGTCGATATGCCTCCTTAATATATATCCTTGCCTGCTCGTTATGTTGTGAAAATACTTCATTTGATACCACATAATCATCTGAAATCAAATCGCCGTAATTGCGAAATAACTGCGTATATACCAGTTCATTTGTAACAGATGACAGCTTATCTGTCGATAATGCATACACTTTTATGCGCTGACGTAAATCCTGCTGTAACATATGCTGTGTAAATTCCGGAAGAAATACATATCCACTCGCCGCTTTACGGTTTCTCACATCATTTTCAAGCTGCTCCTCTGACTGTGCCTGATAAAATGTAATATTTCCATCACGATTACACAATTCCTGAATGGTCTGTAAAACAATCCCATCTTCATCTGCCGCATATAATCCAACATGCATCACTGCTTCTCCTGACGGGTGAACAACGTGTGTATATCCATACAGCAGTATCGGAATTCCAAGATATAATCCCCACACTGCGACTTTTGTCAGCTGTCGTTTCAAAAGTAACATTGTCCACAATACATATTTTCGAATAATCAAAACAATCTTTCTGTTATTTGCATGTAACTGATTCTCTGATTCGAACTTCTTCATTGTAAATATTACCTTTCCAAGTCTTATATTTTTGCAGCCGCTTCTCCCCTTTTATGATTCGGGTGTCAAAAGGTGCATTTTATAATATTACATTTGGCTCCAGATTTCATTTACGATTCTCGCAGAAATCTCATTCGCATAATAAAGCATGTCAACAGATAACAAACGAAAGCAATACCTGCATTAACACCTATCGTATTCCATTGAATCTGCCCTATTATAATCTGTGTAACCAGGCGAAAACTCCACTGAATCGGCAGAAAATTACTGATATTTCGAATAAATTCCGGCAACATTGATATTGGAAGCAGTAATCCACCTGCGTATGCACCGGTAACAGTTAATAAAAATAACACCAGCACTGCACTCACATCCTGCTTTATCCATGTATACAACAGCGAGATTCTCTGATAGATTGTTAAAATTACAACAAACAATCCCATAATGCCTATGCATACATTTGCAATAATATTTCCATCCGTTGGTACATAAAGCCATTGCCGCAATTGCGGATAGCGAATCGTCGCTAATAAGCCAAACACATAAATCCATCCTGTAAACGCTGTCAGAATACATGAAATGGAAATTGTTCGAATGAAAGCAAACATCCCCTGCGGGATTCCTGCCCTGTGAAGCTGCAGCAATATTATTTCTTTATCTTTTTTGAAATAAGATACGCATGGAATCCCAAGCAGCAATAATAGCAGACAAATTACTGTTGCCAAATAGAACTGATGTATTGTGATATTTCCACGACTATAAATAATTTGTTTATGAAAATAATTTCCACGTTCTAATGCTGACCGAAAATAAACTTTATTTAATGCTTCTTCCGTATTCATTCGAAACGTTTTGTAATCTTGTCCTGCCGTCCACTCCGGATGCATATCCATTACCTGTTCAACCGCATAAATTCCTGCCTGTGCAACACCTAAATCACTCGCTCCTGCCTGCATAAGCTCTCGTATCAAAAATCCTGACAGTGAAGTCATCCCCTTCGGAAACAGAACCGTTGCCGGAATATTTTTTCCATATAAAATGCCTGACACAAATCCTTTTGGAATCAATATCACAGCATGATACATTCCATCTTTCAGATTTTGTATGGCATTTTGTTTTGAGGATTCCGTTATAAACGCACATGCATTATTTACCGAAGGAACTTCCTGCAACATCGAAAATGCCATCTTCACATAATCCGTTTCCTGCTCATCTGCCCATGCATCAATTACTACTGCAACCCGCATTTTTTCGGATTGTTCTGACTTCTCTGACAGCGTAACTGCTCCTGTAACCATCAATCCAATTACAATTGAAAACAGACACACTCCGGTTAGCATCTTCGGAAAAAACTGAACTGCTGATTTCATCTGTAACTGTAATAAAACAATATATTTTTGAATCATTGATTATCCTTCTTTAAAAATGTATACAACTGTTCCAATGGCACATTTTTATCTAATTCTGTTAAAACACCATCCTGCAACAGATACATCCGGTCACACAATTCTAACTCCTGAAGTTCATGACTGATAAGAAGAATTGTTCCACCTTTTCTTTTATAATAGGACAAATATTCTTTCATTTCTTCTTTTCCCAGCAAATCTAAAGAAGCTCCCGGTTCATCCATAATTAATATTTTCGGTCTTTTTGCAAGTGCACATGCTATACTGAGTCTCTTTTTCTGCCCACCGGATAACGTTGCCACCTTGCTGCGATAACATGGTGCAAGTCCTAAAAATGCGGATGTTCCCGATACGATATCCTCGTCTGCTTTGATATTTGTATCACTATACCAAAATCTTAAATTATCCCTCACTGTCAAATCTTCCATCAATGGATTATCCTGCGGAACGTAACCAATAGCCTGTGCCGCACGTCTTCGAAAATGTTTCTTCTCTCCCTCAAGAATCATTGCGCCATCTGATGCACGATGACTTCCACACAGAATTCGAAGTAATGTTGTCTTCCCACACCCATTATTTCCAACAATGCCGACACATTCTCCTGGATATACCGTAAAATTCACATCCTGTAAGACTTGTTTCTTTCTATATTTCTTCTGCAAATGAATTGCTTCTAATATGACATTCTGTTTTTGCATAATAATCTCCATTCCGCCGCCTTTCAGTTGGCGGCACAAATAGTAATGAAAGATTTCACTTTCCTCTACGATGTGCAATAATAGTTTCAAGAAGCTATACTACAAAGCACGGGAGGAGGAGTTGTAGAAAACTTTCTTGTTTTTTGACCTAACGGACGGTCAAGAGCCATATCATTATTGTCAAACATGCTTCATTTCCTGCTCGCTTCCTCGCGCTTATTGTTGCCAGTCGCT
>AUXO013083462.1_pt1 | contig 43760 bp, 38 predicted proteins | sample 768731 | NCBI WGS metagenome assembly AUXO01 (sample SAMN02715735, study PRJNA202380) | gut metagenome | biome: sheep rumen | host: Ovis aries | place: New Zealand: Palmerston North | reverse complement strand
AACTACGGATAGAGGACTCGAACCTCTACTAACAGAGTCAGAGTCTGCTGTGCTGCCATTACACCAATCCGCATCAATGTGACTTTTCTCTGCTGTTCTTAAGTTGCCCAGCGAATATTAATTATACTCGGATACAGAGAAAAGTCAATAGGATTTTTTAAAAAAGTTATTTTTTTCATAAATTTTTGGTTCTACCGTTTTATTTTCAAAGTCTATGAATAACTGGAACGCATATCCGTCATCACTGGTATCCCAGACTTCCACATACTTTGGCTGTACTTCAATCAGAATCTCTGTATCTTCATGGCTGTATTTGTTATAACTTTCCCAGAGATGTTCTTTGTATCCCTTTTCAAAGCGTCTTCCCGGTTCTTCGACAACCAGGCCTTTATTCACAGCAATTCCTTCTACCTGCACACCGCTCCAGCATAATGCTACATGCGGATTCTCCAGAAGCTGCTTTGTCTTGCGGAAATTCTTATCTGACAGCCTGCTCATAGGTGATGTCTTTTTCCAAAGTAAATTTCATCTTTGCATTTCCTCCTGCTATTATCTATTCATTCTTTTTTATTCTTACGGATGTTGCCCCATATTTGATCAAGTTAAACGGTACCAGACCGAAAATTACCAGTGACACAGTATCTTTCATTGCCGGATTGACCGCACTGCACATACTGATGATATCGTCCATTAACATTCCGAATAGTTTTACATAAAACGGAATGATCAGATACAGATTTGTGATAACAGCAACCACTGCTACAATAATGCTGCTCACTGCCATTCCCGCAATTGCGCTTTTCTTTGTCTTCTTTCAACTTCTTTTCTCATCCGGACTGTAACCGTCGGTTCTGGAATTCCACTTAAGGTCACCAGATCAGCCGCTTTCGCGGGTCATGGACTATACCATCGGCAGGGGCTTGCACCCTGCCACAAAGACTTTTTGATTCTTTATCTAATTGTGATTGCAGTAACATCATCTGCTAGATTTCATCTATATTCCTCTATGCTATATATGTAAATATTTCCAATTGAAATATTTTATCATTTTTCTCTTTTCCTGTACCACCGATAAAGCCCAAGTGCCAGCACCACACAGCAGCTCTCCGCAATCACCGGTGCCCACCAGATCGCTTCTCCTCCAAATACTGCCGTAAGGAACACCAGACTGATCACCAGTGCAACCAGACTCCTTGTAAGCGAGATCATCGTTGCAAATCCGGCCCTTTCTACAGAAGTAAAATATCCGCCAAGGACCACATTGAGTCCCGCAATCAGGAAAGACAGGATAAAGATACGGAACACCCTTACGGAATACTTAATCAACGATGCTTCACTTTCTTTCAAAAACAGTCTTACAATGCCGCCTGCTCCCATATAACATACGACAACTGCTCCTACGGAACCCACAAGAGCCGCCGTGATTCCATATTTCAAAAGCTTTTTATATTTACCCGGTTCATTTTTCCCATAATAGTAGCTGATCAATGGCTGTGATCCCTGTGCAATGCCTGCCATGGACATGACAACGATCGTATTCACATACGAGATGATCGTATAACTTACCAGTGCGTATTCTCCGATGTACTTCAGGATTGCCTGATTAAAGAAGAAGATAATGATTCCACTTGAGAATTCCGTCACGCCGGACGACATACCATTGCGGATCTGACGCCAGATTTCTGACGGCATCAAATGAAACTTCGAAAATCTTATCGTTCCTTTCGGTCCGAGGAAATGCCACAGATACAAGAGGATCACTGCTGTCTGCGAGATTCCCGTAGCAAACGCTGCCCCCCAGACACCTTTATGTAACACCATGACCAAAATATAATCCAGGATACAGTTCAGTACGCTCCCGGACGTTACATAGATTGTCGCAAGTTTTGGATAGCCATCCGTCTTGATCAACGTCTCAAATGAATAAGAGAGAATATATGCCATGGAAAATGGTGCAATTGTTCCAATATATGTTTTCGCATAAGAGAGAATATTATCAGTTGCTCCCAGAAATCTGGCAAACGGCTCTAGAAACACTATTACAAGAATTGTGATCAGAACCGATAAGGTGCAAAGCAGCACAACATTCTGGGTAAACACTTCATTTGCACGTTCTTTTTCTCCCTGTCCCAGAAGAATCGCCACGATTGTCGAATTTCCCACCGCAAACAGGATAGAGATGGAAAACAGCCCCGTTGTAAATGGCATTGAGATATTGACGGCAGTTAATGCCACTTCTGACACTCCTCTTGCCACAAATATTCCGTCTACCATGGTATAAAGCGAGAATACCCACTGGGCAATGATCGATGGGATAATAAAACGTAAAAAATCACTTTTTAAAGACTTTCCCTCAAGTCTCATTCATAAAACCTCATTTCTTTTTGTTCTTTTCTTTCATTTATAGTTTAAACCTTGGTATAATACTAAGGTCAAGTATCATATTTTCATATACACAGGAGGTTTTCTTATGAATATTTTAATTTTAAACGGAAGTCCACATCCAAATGGTACAACTGTACAGCTTCGTGCCGCATTCGAAGCAGGTGCACTATCTCTTCCAAACAGTAATTATATTGAAGAAGCCGAAAAATCAGGCGCCTCTCTTTCATAGTTCCATCGCACAAAACATATGAAGCAGTTTTACAAAATTAATGAAATATCCAAACTATACAATATCGGACCAGATTCTCTCCGCTATTATGAAAAGCTGGGCCTTCTGGCACCAAAACGCGGGAAAAATAATTATCGGCTATATACTCTTGATGACCTGTGGCGACTGAACATCATCCGCGATCTGCGTCGTCTGGGATTCCCTATGGAAAAGATCCGGGAATATATGGACAACCGAAGCGTAGAAAATACACGTAAACTACTCACGGAAGAGCTCGATGCCATTCATCAGCAGATTCAGGAATTAAATCGCCTGCAGAAAAACGTTGAAGAACGTCTGCAGACATTATCCGGTGCCGAAGACCAGACATTACTTAAAATCCGGCTGCAGACGTTCCCTGACCGCTATTGCCATACATTGAATACACCTTACCATACAGATGAGGAGATGGATCTTCTGGTAAAACAGTTGTTGAATAAAAATACGGAGAATCTTTATATTATCAGCAACCATAACATTGGCTCATTCCTTCCGCTTAAGGAAATCAATAACGGGCAGTATGAAAATTATTCCGGTGTATTTATCATCGATAATTACGGAGAGTATTGTCTCAGTGGCGGCACTTATCTTACATTCACCTACGCAGGAGATTACCGTCAGAATGTTACTTATATTCCAGAACTTTTAACCTATGCAGCCCGTCACGGTCTGGTTCCGGATGGACCTCTTCTGGAGCTGATCTGGGTAGACAACCATCAATCGGCAGATATCAGCGAACATATTACAGAACTTCAATTACGAGTATATCCGAAAGACTGATTTCAAATCTTTCTGTATGAATTGTAACCGCATGTGCCGGACACATAGCAATAAAAAAACGGTCAGTATTCGCATGCTTTTATTTTTTCAGCATACGAATACCGGCCGTTTTTTTATTTCATATTTTTTCTTATGCTATAACTTTCAAGATTTACACCGTAAATGCTTCCGGATTATTACATCTTCTTAATTCTTTCAATCGCTGCAACCGTATTCTCATATGTTCCGAATGCAGTCAGACGGAAGTATCCTTCTCCGCTTGGTCCAAATCCTGATCCAGGAGTACCTACTACATTCGCCTTATCAAGCAGGTAGTCGAAGAAATCCCATGAGGTCATTCCCTTAGGTGTCTCAAGCCAGATGTATGGTGCATTGACACCGCCTGATACGTTGTATCCGGCATCTTTTAAGCCTTCTTTGATGACTTTTGCATTGTTCATGTAATAAGCAACCTGAGCGCTTAATTGCTCTTTTCCTGCGTCAGAATATACAGCCTCTCCTGCTTTCTGGATAATGTAAGATGTTCCGTTAAACTTTGTACCGTGACGTCTTGCCCACAGAGAATGTAACATCACATCTCCGGATTTTACATCTTTTGGAATTACAGTGGCACTCAGACGCACGCCTGTAAATCCTGCATTTTTAGAGAAACTTCTGATTTCGATTGCACAGGTTCTTGCTCCGTCACATTCATAGATAGAATGCGGCACTTCTTTTTCTGAAATATATGCCTCATAAGCTGCATCATAAATGATGACTGCACCGACTTCATTTGCATAATCTACCCATTTCTGCAGCAGTTCTTTTGTAATCGTAGAACCTGTCGGGTTATTTGGGAAGCACAGATAAATGATATCCGGTGTCTCTTCCGGAATCTCCGGTGCGAAGTTCGTCTCTTTTGTACAAGGCATATAGATGACATTACTCCATGTTCCTGTAGCAGCATCATATGTACCTGTACGTCCTGCCATAACATTTGTATCTACATAAACCGGATATACCGGATCACATACAGCGATCTTGCTGTCCTTTGAGAAGATTTCCTGGATATTACCGCAATCTTCTTTTGCTCCGTCGGAAATGAAGATCTCATCTGCATTGATGTCGCATCCTTTTGCCTGATAATCGTTCTTAGCCATTGCACTTCTTAAGAACTCATATCCCAGATCCGGTGCATATCCGTGGAATGTCTCTGCATGTGCCATCTCGTCAACTGCTCCATGAAGAGCTTCAACGATTGCCGGTGCCAGAGGCTGTGTTACATCACCGATACTTAACTTAATAATCTCGGCTTCCGGATGTGCTGCCTGATATTCACGCTGTTTTCTTGCTACTGTTGAGAACAGATAGCTTCCTGGTAACTTCAAATAATCCTGGTTTACTTTAAACATCTTCTTACTCCTTTATCTCTGTAATGTCTATCACGCCGTCGAATACAACTTTTGCAGGGCCTGTCATAAATACATGATCCTTCTCCCGGTCCCATTCGATCTGCAAGTCTCCACCTAATAATTTTACCGTAACACGCGTATCTGTCAAGTTATTTAATATACTGGCTACGGCTACGGCACATGCTCCTGTGCCACATGCAAGTGTCTCACCCGAACCGCGTTCCCATACACGCATCTCTACTGTATTCCTGTCAATGCAATGTACAAATTCTGTATTAATACGTTTTGGGAATCTCTCATGATTCTCGAATTTCGGTCCGATCTTTTCCAGATCCAGATTCTTTACATCATCCACATAGATGACTGTATGTGGATTTCCCATAGATACACCTGTCATATGGTATACCTGTCCATCTACTTCGATTGGCTCATCAATTACTTTTTCATTTTCTGATATGATAGGAATCAGATCTGATTTCAGTTCCGGTTTTCCCATGTCTACTTTGACAAGTACCACTTTTCCATCTTCTACGGTAAGATCCAGATATTTGATTCCGCCAAGTGTCTCTACAGAGATCTGTGTCTTATCCGTAAGTCCGTAATCATAGACATATTTTGCCACACACCGGATCCCATTTCCACACATCTCACCGCGGGAACCGTCTGCGTTATACATCTCCATCTCAAAATCAGCTACTTCGGACGGATTGATCATGATCAGTCCATCCGATCCAATTCCGAAATGTCTGTCACTTACATATCTCGCCACCGCCGGCGGGTTTTCTATCTTTTCTTCAAAACAGTTCACATAGACATAATCATTGCCCAGTCCCTGCATCTTTGTAAACTTCATGCATTTCTCTCCTTTTATTGTCTCACATATTACTCTGCCATAATGCTCAGTACCATCTCTGCTGTTTCAACCATATTCGTCCCGCTGTCCATGCTGCTTTTCTGAAGATACCTGTGTGCTTCTTCCTCCGACATATTATTACGTGTCATCAGAAGTTCTTTTGCCTTTCTGATCGTCTCCTGCTGCTTCGGATCTCTGTTTTTCAGTTCTTTCCTTCGTTTCTTACGTCTCCGGTCCATGGATTGCAGCATCATATTCACAGTATTCAGAAGATCATATACTTTAATCGGCGTAGAAAGGCCTACGATTCCTTCCACATCACCACTGCTCCATTTGTCCTGTGCTGCTACCAGAAGCATTTCAAATGACTCTGGTAAATATTCACGAAGCTGTGTATACATCATATCTTTCATCCGATAACCGCAGACCACGATCCCATCGTCTACAGTATCTGCATAATGCATGGCCTGCGCACCGGTGGTACACACACCAATTACATCCATGCCTCCTCTGGCCAGCAGGTTTCTAATATTGGTTGCATTATCTTTATTCGGGAATACAACAATAAGCCCTGTCACTTACGCCACCTCCTGTCAGATACTCTTTTGCCCGTTCCTTTTTGTGCAAAATCTGTATTACAGTAAGTGCAGGTATTTTTCAAGTTCCCAGTCTGTAATCTGGATTCTGTAATCCTGATACTCAGATGCCTTAGCTTCTATATATTTTCTTGACAGGTCTTCTCCTAATATCTCCTGGATAAATGTATCCTTCTGAAATTCTTTTGCTGCCTCTCTTAAACTTCCCGGCAATTTTTCAATTCCGAAAATCTTGCGTTCTTCATCTGTCATCTCATATACATTACGGTTTACTTCCTTCGGCGGCATCGTTCCTTCCTTGATTCCGTCCAGTCCTGCTGCCAGGCATACCGCCAGTGCAAGATATGGGTTAGCCGACGGATCCGGGTTACGAAGTTCGACTCTTGTATACTCCCCTCGTGTTCCCGGAATACGGATCAGAGGTGTACGGTTCTTTGCAGACCATGCAATATATACCGGAGCTTCAAATCCAGGGATCAGGCGCTTGTACGAGTTAACACTTGGATTCGTGATAAAAGTCAGTGCCTTCATGTGTTTCATAATTCCGCCGATAAAGCAATATGCTTCTTTGCTAAGTCCATATTCATCACTGGCATCCTGGAATACATTGATTCCGTCTCTGCTAATAGACATGTTCAGGTGCATACCAGAACCATTGATCCCGAATTTCGGTTTTGGCATAAATGTTGCATGTAACCCATGACGTTTTGCGATCGTCTTAACTACAAGTTTAAATGTCATAATATTATCTGCGGTCGTCAGCGCCTCATCATAACGGAAATCTATCTCATGCTGCGCCGGAGCCGCCTCATGATGGGAAGATTCAATCTCAAATCCCATATCTTCCAGCGTCAACACCATATCACGTCTTGCATTCTCACCAAGGTCCAGAGGCCCGAGATCAAAATATCCGGCACTTTCATGTGACAGCGTGGTCGGCAATCCGTCATCATCTGTATGAAACAGGAAGAATTCCAGCTCAGGTCCGACATTAAATTCGTATCCCATCTCTTTCGCATCTTCCATTACTTTTTTCAGGATATATCTCGGATCACTTTCATAAGGCGTTCCATCTGGTTTATACACATCACAGATCAGTCTGGCAACTTTTCCCTGCTGCGGTCTCCATGGAAATATCTCAAATGTATTCAGATTCGGATACAGATACATATCCGACTCTTCTACTCTTGCAAAACCTTCTATAGATGATCCATCAAACATGATTTCATTATCCAGTGCTTTTTCCAGCTGGCTTGTGGTTATCGCGATATTTTTCATGGTTCCGAAAATATCCGTAAACTGCAGCCGGATAAATCCTACATCCTCTTCTTCTACCATTCTCAATATATCTTCTCTTGTGTAATTGTTCATTCTATCGACCTCCACTCAATACACGTCTTTCATATCATGACATCTGCATTCTATTGTTCTTCACTGCTTCTTATATGCATTTACATAGCATCTATGATCTGCTGTGCGAATGCATCTAAGTTATCTTCCTGATCCGCTTTTAATGTAGATTTGATCGACAGTTTCTGATCGAGTACCGTCATATTTTTCATCTCTTCTAACTGTTTTACGATCTGCTTTCCTGCTGTTGCAGCCCAGGTTCCGTTATCCATAACAGCAACCGTTCTGTTCTGTACAGCCAGTGCCTTCATGTGCGCTAGCAGATTTTCGATCGGTGGATAGATGCCTCCGTTGTATGTCGGGCATGCGATCACCACATGGCTGACACGGAAGATCTCGGCGATCAGTTCTGATACATCTGTCTTGGATGCATCATAGACTGCAATATTATTTACACCTTTTGCACCAAGCTTTGCTGCCAGTGCATCTGCTGCCTGCTCTGTATTTCCGTAAATAGAACCATAGATAATGGCAACAGCCTGGTCTTCCGGCTCGTATTTGCTCCACTTATCGTGTTTCTCAATAAAGTAATTCAGATTATTTCTCCATACCGGTCCGTGAAGCGGGCAGATCATCTGAATATCCAGCCCTGCTGCTTTTTTCAGAAGTGCCTGTACCTGCATGCCATATTTTCCTACGATATTCGTGAAGTATCTTCTTGCATCATCGATCCAGTCCTTTTCGAAATCAACCTCGTCGTTGAACAGATTGCCGTTCAATGCGCCAAATGTTCCGAATGCGTCTGCAGAGAACAGGATCTTCTCCGAATCTTCATAAGATACCATAACCTCCGGCCAGTGTACCATCGGTGCCATCACAAAATGAAGGGTATGATTTCCAAGTTCCAGCGTGTCGCCTTCTTTTACCACAACCTGTCTGCCTTCCAGATCTGCATCAAAGAACTGGCTGATCATCTGCATGGTTTTTACATTTCCAACTACTTTTGTCTCTGGATATAACTCCAGAATTCTCTGGATATTGGCACAATGATCCGGTTCCATATGCTGTACGACAAGGTAATCTAATTTCCCGCCGTTTAATGCATAAGCTACATTTTCAATAAATTGTTCGGATGCGGATGCATCTACTGTATCCATCAGGGCATTCTTCTCATCTTTGATCAGATATGCATTATAGGATACCCCTCTTGGAATCGGGAATAAATTCTCGAATAAGTTTAATCTTCTGTCATTTGCGCCCACCCAGATCACGTGATCTGTTACATTTCTTGTACATTGCATAGTTCATTCCTCCTCGTCACATAATATCACATTTTTTACCACATTAGCGCACAAACTTTTAGAATTTACGCATTATTTTTAATACAATTTTTCCAGTATTCCGATTCTCTTTTTTTGTGTTATAATCTAACAATACGAAAAGAATATCTGACCGGCTTTCGGAGAAAGGAGCAACATTGAAAAAAACAGCAAAAACCGACAATTCATCTGACCCTAAGACTTTATGCCATAATATTCTTTCTACTATCTGTATCCTGACACTGGCAACGGTTCTGGCTTTCTCATTTTTTCATATTACCAGAAGCGATCCTGCCAATATTGCACTTATTTATATTCTTGCTCTTATTATCATTGCCAGAATTACCAGTGGATATGTTTTTGGTATTATTTCTGCTTTGTTTTGTGTTATATTCATCAACTGGTGCTTTACATATCCTTATTTTAAAGTTAATTTTCAGATCATCGGATACCCTGTCACATTTGTATTTCTGCTTTCCATTTCACTGATCGTATCCACATTGACAACACAGTTAAAGAAACAGGACAAAATGATTCTGGAAAGAGAGCGTGCGATCAATGAGGCAGACAAAGAACGGATACGTGCCAATCTTCTGCGGGCAATCTCTCATGATCTTCGTACACCGCTTACTTCTATTATAGGCTCTTCGGATTCTTTTATAGAAAATTATCAGAATCTGACTGATCCGGAAAAGCAAAGTCTTGTATCGTCTATTAACGAAGATTCACACTGGCTTTTGAATATGGTCGAAAATCTTCTGTCTGTCACAAGAATTCAGGATGATACCGGAACTGTTAAAAAAGAGGACGAAGTCGTAGAAGAAGTCGTTTCCGAAGCAATCATCCGATTAAAACGGCGGCTTCCGGATATTGAAATTCACGTAAGCGCTCCGGAAGATGTCCTGATCATTCCGATGGATCCGCTTCTTATCGAACAGGTTCTAATGAATCTGATGGAAAATGCTTTTGTTCATTCCGAAAGCGACAGGCCTATCGACCTTCGTATTACAGAAAACCCGGATACCGTTACCTTTCATATCATAGATTATGGAAAGGGTATTGACGAACAGACCATCCCACTGATTTTAAAAGGCGAATATACAGCCCCACGTACATCGGATACCCATCGTGGCATGGGAATCGGTCTTTCTATCTGCAACACTATTGTCCATGCACATGGCGGAAAAATTGCCGCACATAATCATGCAGATGGCGCTGAATTTCTATTTACATTACCAAAGGGGGATACTTAATCATGAATGATAGCTATTCTATTTTGATCATAGAGGATGAAAAAAATATTCTGGACTTCATGTCCAGAACATTAAAGGCCAATGGATATAAAACAACTACCGTCACTTCCGGGAAGGCCGGATTGTCCATTATCAATTCACAATGTCCGGATCTGATCCTTTTGGACCTTGGACTTCCGGACATGGATGGAAATGATATCATAGCTTCTGTCCGCGAATGGACCAGTTGCCCGATCATCGTCATTTCAGCAAGAACCGGAGAACATGATAAGGTGGCCGCTCTAGATCTTGGTGCCGATGACTATATCACCAAGCCATTCGGCACTTCGGAACTGCTTGCCAGAATCCGTACTTCTTTACGTCACAGCAACCGTATGGCATCAAACTCGCCTCTTTATATCCGTCCTTACAAATGTCAGGGACTTATACTTGATTTCGAAAAAAGAATGCTGACTCTGGACGGCGAGGAGATACATCTGACACCTGTAGAATACAAAATTGTTGCCTACCTTGCGCGCAATTCCGGAAAGGTTATGACCTATGCTTCTGTAATGGCAAATGTATGGGGACCTTTTACCGACAACAATAATCGTATTCTGCGTGTAAATATGGCCAATATACGCCGCAAAATAGAACGGAATCCATCACAGCCACAGTTTTTATTTACCGAAGTCGGTGTCGGTTATCGTATGTGCGAAGATGAGAATGAAGTGTAATTTACTGCTCTATCTGCCGGGTACCCTTTTATATATACGATTGCTAAGAATGTGTTAAGGAACCCTATCGGGTCTATACATTCACTTTAAATGTGTTATTATAATTAATGAAGTGGCATATCGAAAAGAAAAGCCTCATTCATTATTCTCTCAAAAAAGGATGCAAATTGATGCATCCTTTTTTACTATCTGTATTTATTTCCTGTATTTATTTCGAATTGATATTCAAAATGAAAAGTGTAGATAATACCAGTGCAAATCCCAGAATATCTATTGCCGGGAATGCAGTTCCTAAAAAGATCGCCGCCACGATCGTTGCCGCTACCGGCTCCACGCTTGATAATAATCCTGCATATACACTTCCTGCGTATTTTACCGCTGCCAGATACAGACAGAACGGTAAGATTGTTCCCACGATTACGATTGTCAGGAATCCTACAATCACAATCATATCCAGATGTGCCTCAATTCTCCACGGTCTTAAGAATACCGCCAGCACGCCTCCGCCGATCAGCATCGCCCATGCGCATACTGACTCGGCCGGATATTTCTTAAGAAGCGGTCCCGGAAGTACTCCGTAGAAACAGGTCGTAATCGCCAGCAGCATTCCCATGATCAGGCCTTTCGGTGAAATGGATAATGCATGGATATTTCCCTGCGTTGCCACCAGAAAGATACCTGCGATCGAACAGCTTACCGCAATGATTTCTTTTGCTTTCGGTGTCACTCTGTATACCACTGCATAGAATAACAATAAAATTGCCGGATTCAGATACTGGAAAATTGTCGCAACACCTGCATTCGTCTCCTGTATCGCACAGAAGAACGAATACTGCATCCCCATCATTCCCATAATCGCAAATGCGACCTCTCTGATCCTGTCTTCTCTTTCTTTCCATACCACCAGTGGATTCTGCTTCTTGAGCAGCACTGCATACAACAGAAGCAGCAGCCCTGCCGTCATCATCCGATACGGCACCAGCCACTGAGATATGATTCCTTTTTCATCAAATAAAAACTGGGCTATGGGGCTTGTACAGCCCCATGCTAACCCGGCAGCAAAAGCGGCAATCAAGCCTTTTTTACGTTCCATTCTTACTTTCCCATTCCTCGTTTTGTACTTTCATTCATTTTCCGATTGTTTTTGTGCGGCTTATTCCCTTGCACACATTTTATACATGCCAGATATCTCTGTTATACTCGGCAATCGTACGATCTGATGAGAAGAATCCTGCTTTTGCAATGTTCACGATCATCTTCTTTGCCCATGTCATACGGTCTTCGTAATCTGCAAATACTCTTTCTTTTGTCTGAATGTAATCTTTTACATCCAGAAGTGTCATGAACCAGTCTTTCTGGATCAGTTCTGCGTGAATCTCAAGAAGTGTACGCACATCACCGATTTTCAGCATCTCAGGGCTGATAATGAAGTCTACCCACTTACGGATGTCTTTGTCATTGATATAGTAATCTGCTGCCACATAGTCTGATTTTGCATAGTGCTCGATTACCTGGTCGCTGCTCTCTCCGAAGATATAGATATTCTCGTCCCCGACAAGCTGATGGATCTCTACATTTGCACCGTCCTCTGTTCCAAGCGTTACAGCACCGTTCAACATGAACTTCATGTTACCTGTTCCACTTGCTTCCTTAGATGCCAGTGAAATCTGCTCAGATACTTCGCATGCCGGGATCAGTTTCTCTGCCATTGTCACATTGTAGTTCTCTACCATAACAACCTGCAGGTACGGTGCCACTTCCGGATCATTCTTGAGCAGTTCCTGTAAGCACAGGATTACATGAATGATGTCCTTTGCAATAATGTAAGCAGGTGCTGCCTTGGCACCGAAGATCATTGTAATCGGTCTCTTTGGTTTATTTCCGGCTTTGATGTCCAGATATTTGTAAATGATATACAGGACATTCATCTGCTGTCTCTTATACTCATGGAGACGTTTGATCTGAATATCGAAGATTGCGTTGTCGTTCAGTACAACTCCGGATTCTTTTTCCAGATATTCTTTTAATGCTGTCTTATTCTGCTGCTTAACATCCAGAAGCTCGTTCAGTGCTTCTTCGTTATCGATCTGTGCAAGAAGTCCTTCCAGTTTGGAAGCATCTTTACGGAACTCACCGACTCCGTATTTATCCATCCATTCTACCAGTTTCTTATCACAGTGCATCAGCCATCTTCTGAATGTGATACCATTGGTCTTATTGTTGAATTTCTCCGGATAAATGTCATAGAATGGCTTCAATTCTACATTTTTCAGGATCTCTGTGTGAAGTGCTGCAACACCATTGACACTGAATCCGTAATGCATATCCATTCTTGCCATGTGTACACGGTTCCACTCGTCGATGATCTGCACATCTTTGTTATCATATTTTGCTGCCACTCTTGCTGCCAGTTCACGGATGATCGGCATTAAGTGCGGAACAACCGCCTCCAGATAGTCGATCGGCCATTTCTCCAGTGCTTCTGCAAGGATCGTATGGTTTGTGTATGCACAAGTATTTGTCACGATCTCGATTGCTTTATCCATAGAGATTCCTCTTGCTGTCAAAAGACGGATCAGCTCCGGAATTACCATAGACGGATGTGTATCGTTGATCTGGATTACAACGTGTTTGTCAAGTTCTTCCAGTGAATAACCCTTTTCTTCACATTCTTTTAAAATGAACTGTGCACCATTACTTACCATGAAATACTGCTGATAGATACGAAGCAGTTCGCCCTGTTTGTCACTGTCGTCCGGATAGAGAAACAGCGTCAGGTTCTCACGGATATCATTCTTGTCAAATGAGATTCCGTTGCCTACGATATTTTCATTTACAGATTCGATATCGAATAAGTGAAGTTTGTTGGTTCCATTTTCATATCCGGTTACATCGATATCGTATAATTTTGAATGCAGGCTGAAATCTTTGAATGGTACATCGAATCCGATTCCTGTATCAGTAAGCCAGCTTGTATTCTGGATCCATGGGTTTGGAGTCTCTTTCTGTTTGTGATTTTCAAATACCTGTTTGAACAGTCCAAGGTGATAGTTCAGTCCGATTCCGTCTCCTTCCAGACCGAGTGTTGCAATGGAATCTAAGAAGCATGCTGCCAGTCTTCCAAGTCCGCCGTTACCAAGTGACGGTTCCGGTTCTACTTCTTCGATCTCGCAGATGTCTTTTCCATTTGCTGCAAGAAGCTCTCTTACTTCATCGTATACGCCAAGGTTGATCAGGTTGTTGGATAACAGTTTTCCGATCAGGAATTCTGCTGATATATAATATACTTTTCTGCCTTTTTCGGAAATATTTCTTCCTTTATCTGCTGCAGCTTCTTTTACTGTGTTAAGAAGTGCTGCGTAAATCTCTTCATTCGATGCATCTTTGATTGCTTTGCCAAGTGTCTGCTGTAACTTTTCTGAGAAATTCATAATTAACCTCCTGAATGTGTGCTGTCGCATGATTGTTTTTAATATTGATCTGAATCTTTGTTTCATCAGTTTTCTTTTGTTTTACACTGATATTATAATAGGATTATACATTTTATCTCTTGCATCATAGTAGCAAAAAGTAATACAATACTATCAAATATACAACTTTTTGATCATCCCAATTACTTAAGAAAGGACTTATACACATCCATGAACACACTTACCTATGAAAACCTCCATGAAACTAAAAAACACGTCAGCATCCAGTTTCCATACAATACCTATCTGTGCTCCATCCCGCTGGACTTCACACAGGTTCCGCTTCACTGGCATAACGACGTGGAGATCATTGTAATAAAAAAAGGCTGCGGCATCATTTCTGTTGATACCAAGCCCAGAGTTGTAAAAGCCGGCGACATCGTCCTTGTCCGTCCGGGCCAGCTTCACTCCATCTCCCAACATGGGAAAGACTGTATGGAATATGAAAATATCTTGTTCCAGACCAGTCTTTTATATTCTGCGGATTCCGATCCCCGGACAGTTGGATATTTCCAGCCATATTTTTCACTGGAATATGAACTTCCATGGCTCTTTGACGATACCTGTTTCTTCCATGAAGCACTTTCTTCCTGTATTGATGCGATCGATGATCTCTGCAGCAAAAGACCTGATTATTACGAATTATCGGTAAAAGGGCATCTGTTTCACTTCTTTTACCTGTTATTCTCTTCTCAGGGAACACCGGTCACTTTCAACCAGGATAAATCTCTGGATAAGGTAAAACAGATCGTGTCCTACATTGAATCACATTATACAGGACCGATTACCGTTCAAAGTGCCGCTGATTATCTGGGCTTTTCCGAATCTCATTTTATGAAATTCTTCAAGCAGCATCTGCACACAACATTCACCAGCTATCTGAATGGCTATCGGCTTACCATTGCCGCCAGGCTTCTGCTCACGGAAGATGACAGCATCCTGTCCATCTCGGAACGCACAGGATTCAATAACCTGTCCTATTTTAACCGGCTGTTCAAAAAAGAATATCAGATGTCACCAAGAGCATACAGGAATCGCTAAATAACCAGTAATATAGAAAAGGGGCCGCATATAAGCGGCCCTTTTATGAAATCCTACTCAACCTCTTCCGGTTCCATACTTCTCATATGTTCCCCGTCTTTTTTAATCTCATATTTCTGATTATATTCATTCAGATATGTTTTATATTCAGAACTGTCAGAAGGATATACCTTCGAATCATGGATATGTGTATCCATATTCTCTTTGTCACTGTTCATAAGTGCAACCATCGCACTTGCACAGTGAGCTGCAATACGGTTAAAACTGTTCAGGATATCCGTAAATACAGTTCCTTCTTCCAGACCACATCCACCACTGCTCATACGTTCCACATGACGCATCTTCAGTTCATCACAAAGTGTTGTAATAACCATACCAAGCGGTGCTACTCTCTGCGCCATCTCTTTATCATTCTCAAGGAATGCCTTGCATGTAAGATTGATTTCTTCACGTACTGCTTCCATAACAACATTCAGTTCGTCCCATGCATCTTCTGAGAACTGTGTCTTATTCTCATGCATATCACTGGACATATATGCAATATAAGAAGCATGATCTCCGATACGTTCAAAGTCATTGATCGTATGTAGATAAAGTGAAACCTGTCTTGTCTGTGCTGTATTCATCTCATGCTTTGTCAGCTTGATCAGATAATCTCCCAGGCGGCTTTCATATTTGTCGATCAGGTCTTCTTTTCTCTGAACCTTGTCAAACTTGCTCTGCTGATACTCATTCAGAAGGTTCATTGCACGGTTGACATTCTTACGAAGCTTCTTCGCCATGCCACTCATTGCTCTGTGACACTGTCCGATTGCCAGTGCCGGATAATCCAGAAGACGTTCTTCCAGAAGATCGAAATCCGCTTCGTCTTCCAGTTCTTCTGCGCTGTCTTTTACCAACCAGCATACCAGCTTCTCAAGTTTATTAATAAACGGAAACAGAACACATACCGTTACCAGACGGAACACGGTGTTCAACAGGGCAATCGATACCGGCGACATAATATTGTCCAGAAAATCAAAATGGACAAATGCATTGATCATATAGAATCCGATCGACCAGATCAACATTCCGAAGGTATCATTTAATAAATACACAAGTGCGGTTCTCTTACCATTCTTATTTGCTCCGATCGCTGAGACCAGTACCGGACAGGATGCTCCTACACCGATACCAAGAATAATCGGAAATGCACTGGAAAATGTAAGGATTCCTGTTACCGATAAAGCCTGCAATACACCAACGGTAGCAGATGCGCTCTGCAGGACGGCCGTAAATGCAATACCTACCAGGATACCTGCGATTGGATTCGAGAACATCGTCAGCATATCAATAAATACTTTACTCTCTCTTAATGGTGTAACCGCACCACTCATTGTCTGCATGCCTGTCATCAGAATTGCAAAACCAAGCATGATATTACCGATGTTCTTGTGTGTCGTTCTTTTACAGATCATCCGCATGATCGTACCAATTACCGCCACGACAGCCGCTATCGTTGCAGAAGATAAAATCTTTGCAATACCATTCGATCCGTCAATATAGGAAAGACATAAGATCCATCCGGTGATACTGGTACCGATATTGGCTCCCATAATGATACCGATTGCCTGTTTCAGCTTCATCATACCGGAGTTAACAAAACCGATGACCATAACGGTTGTTGCGGAAGATGACTGAATGACACTGGTCACTCCTGTTCCAAGTGCTACTCCTTTGAGCGGTGTGTTTGTCATTTTGTAAAGGAATGCTTCCAGTTTATTACCGGCAACCTGTTTCAGCCCGTCTCCCATAAGGGACATTCCGAACAGAAACAAAGCGACTCCACTTAACAATGACAATACCATAGAAAATATTTCCATAATTTTCTCCTTTGTTGTCAGCTTATTTTACGCTTACTTAACATTCTTTTAAAATATTCTTAACCTTTTCTTTTTTATTATGTCACGTTAAACGTTTGATTACAATCGTATATTTGTCAGAAATCACATTTTTTCACATCCCGTAGAAAAATGAATCCCGTCAATTCCTCTTTTTTCATCAATTTATCCAAAAATTACGTTCTAATTTTATAATTCTTACCTTGCACTCAGACTGAGAATAAGCTATCATTTTGTCTATATGGGTAAATGTTTATACGGAGGAATATATTTGTGAGAAAAAAGGAACAGGAACACCTGATACAGACCGTCTATCCGGGTTCTATTGCTGAAGAACTGGAAATCGAACCCGGCGATGTACTGTTAAAAATAAACGGACAGAAAATTGAGGATGTCTTTGATTATCGTTATCTGATGAAAGATGAATATGTCGAAGTCCTGATCCGCAAGCCTTCCGGGGAAGAATGGCTTTTGGAAATCGATAAAGAGTACGACGATGAACTTGGAGTTGAATTCGAGAATGGACTGATGAGTGAATACCGCTCCTGCAGTAATAAATGTATGTTCTGCTTCATCGACCAGATGCCTCCGGGCATGCGTGAGACTCTGTATTTTAAGGATGATGACTCCCGTCTTTCATTTCTGCAGGGAAATTATATCACCATGACAAATATGAAGCAGGCAGATATTGACCGCATCATCCATATGCAGCTCGCACCGATCAATATCTCTGTACAGACAACCAATCCGGAGCTCCGCTGTAAGATGCTGCATAACCGTTTTGCCGGAGAAAAGCTAAAATTTCTGCAGGATCTGTATGAAGCACATATTGAGATGAACGGTCAGATCGTATTATGTAAAGGCGTAAATGACAAAGATGAATTAAAACGTTCCATTGAGGATCTTTCCAGCTATCTTCCTTTTATGAGAAGTGTATCCGTTGTACCTGCCGGACTTACAAAATACCGTGAAGGTCTCTATCCGCTGGAACTCTTTTCAAAAGAAGAAGCCGGTGAAGTCATTGATATGATTGAAAGCTATCAGACAAAATTCTATGAAGAATATGGTCTGCACTTCATACAGGCAAGTGATGAATGGTATATTCTTGCCGAACGTGATTTTCCGGAAGAAGAACGCTATGATGGATATATCCAGCTGGAAAACGGAGTTGGCATGATGCGTCTTTTAAAGACAGAATTCCATGACGCTCTGGAAGCACTGAAGCAGAATGACAACTATGAGACCTGGAAAAATGAGACCTGCCGTACACTTACCATTGCAACAGGCAAGCTTGCCTACAGTACCCTTGCCGGATTCGCAGAGGAGATCATGAAAGCATTTCCATATATTAAGATCAATGTATTTGCGATCCGCAATGATTTCTTTGGCGAGACTGTTACCGTATCCGGTCTAATCACCGGTCAGGATCTCAAAGCCCAGCTTCTGGAAAAGAAAGCCTCCGGCACCGATCTTGGTGACACACTTCTTATCACATGCAATATGTTAAGAAGCGGAGAGCAGGTATTTCTGGACGATATAACGGTACAGGAACTGGAAGATGCATTAGATATGACTCTGGTCGCCGTAGAAAACCAGGGACAGGAACTTATCGAAGCCATGCTCAATCATCACTATACAATGCAGCGTGACAATGATACAGACAGCTTTGTATACGTAAAAGCTTATAACTCATAGCACAAACGAAAACATACTTTCATTAGCAGGATTAAATTTTTCAGACAACACCAACAAAGAAAAAATATTGGAAGAGTTCCAGGTAGGAAATCTTTATTTCAACCGTAAATCAACTGCTGCTGTTGTTCTGCAGCATCCATTCGGCGGATTCAACATACCCGGAACAGATGCCAAGACAGGAACCTAAGATTATCTAACCAACTTCCTGAATCTGAAATCTGTGACTGAGGATCTTCAGTAAGTAACAGCTATCTACAGGACGCATGACAAATAAAAATACCGCAGCTTTTTCAAAATTTGAAAGCTGCGGTATTTTTTCCATTATGCCGGATTTACATGAATCATAATATGCTTTGTATTCGGAAACTTCTTTTCTACATTGTCGTGCACATCCTCTGCAATTGCATGCGCATCTTTCAACGAAAGTGTTCCATCTACTGCAATCTCTGCATCGATATACACCTTGTTGCCGAACATTCTCGTTCTTAACAGATCCAGTCTTTCTACTCCCCGGCTCTTTCTGATATAGTCTGCCAGTTTCTCTTCATATTCTTCACTGCATGAAGTATCCAGCATCTTATCCAGTGCATCTTTGAAAATATCAAATGCTACTTTCAGGATAAAAATACAGATAACTACACTTGCCAGCGGATCCAGCACAGGAAATCCAAGCATTGCACCACCTATACCAATCAGTGAACCAACGGAAGAAAATGCATCTGATCTGTGATGCCATGCATCTGCCATGAATGCTGCGGAATCCAGAATCTTCGCATAATGTCTGGTATACCAGAACATCCCCTCTTTTGTAAGAATCGACACGATAGCTGCCACAAGTGCGATCGTTCCCGGTGCCTGCAAATGACTGTAATCACCGGCTATGATCGTCTTCACACCACTCATTCCAATACCAATACCCGTTGCAAGAAGAATGGCTGCAAGCACCATCGATGCTACACATTCCAATCTGTCATGACCGTATGGATGTTCGCTGTCCGCCGATTTCTTAGATAATTTTACCCCGAGAAATGCAATGAATGTGGCAAACACATCCGATAATGAATGAACCGCATCGGATATCATGGCTCCCGAATGTCCGATAATTCCTGCCAGCAGTTTGAACGCTGTCAGAATGACATTTCCAAGAATTCCCACGGTTGATAAATGATTGATCATTTTCTGTTCATTTAATTGTTGTTTTTGACTTGTCATAAGATAACCTCCATTTTTCATAATGTCATCTCTCCTATGGCACCTAAGGTGAGACTACTGTTCCTCCGTATTCTATTTACAAGACTGCTTTTTTGCAAAAAAATACACCTGTGGAACTTTCTACTTACTGTCCCACAGATGTATGATATATCGTCTCATCTGCTGCCGGTAATCGACCGGCCCGGCATGCACATCATTTTTCTCGATTTTATTCTTATAAAAAATGAATGTAGCCTGATCAGTTTGTACTGTTATCCCTTATCCGTATTGGATATATTCAGTGCAAAGAGATTTTATATATAATATTCGATTTTAATGAAAAAGTCAATTGTTTTTTTGGTTTTCATTCCGGTTTTCATTCTCTTTATAAGCTCTTAAGCTCTTCTTAAGATTTTTCCGATTTCTTTAAGGAATTTAACATACTTTAGACATATTTGTTTTTTATAATAAACTCAGATAGTTGAGAGAGACAAAATCAACTATCTCCCCCTCATAAAGTAGCACACCGGGAATCCGGTGCAACACTTTACTCTCATTCCTTTAGATAACTATAACGACAACGAACGCCATGGGCCGGAAGGTTTGTGGCGTTTGTCGTTTCTTTTTTCTTTTGCAAAATATAATACTTAAATCTATAACAAATCATCCTGAATATCTTCCTCCAACATCCGTATCCCCGCAACACTGGTCACCGGCAGCGAGAACACAATCGTACGTTCTTTGCTGTCGAGACCGGCCTGCTCCATGATTGCTTTCATGATCTGGTTCTTCTCTCTGCTCTTCGTTACGATCAGAATGACTTCTTTTTCTTCCACCAGTGACACCCCGAGATACTTTTTTGCAAGTTCCATCCCGGTTCCTTTTGCATGGATCACAGTTCCGCCTCCGGCCTTTGCTGACCTTGCCGCATCCATGACCGTGTCGATATATCCCTGATTTGCGATTGCTACCAGAAGTTCATAATCTGTATCTTTCATCGAAGTCTCCTCCTCTTTTTCAAATTCCTGTTCATTTACAAGAAACTGCAGTGTCTTTCTTCCGCCCACGCTGCTAAGCGGAACAATGAATGATACCCCTGTCCCCGGTACATCGATCAGCATCTTCGTGATCAGTCCCCGGCGCAGCTTTTTCCACGTCTCTCCTGTAACGATTGCAAGAAATAACAACTTTTCCGATTCTTCCAGGCCGAAATAATCCAGTACTTCACTCTGTGCCGTCCCTCTCCCGGTCGTTTCCAGGAATACGGGAAGACCGTGTTCTTTAAAAAATGTTCGGAAATCTTTTCGTTTGTTTCTGTTCGTGATGGTCACCATCATATATACCTTACTCATAAATTCTCCCTTACAGCTCTATAATATCCGCATCCCCATATGCCTCCAGCGGTAATACCTTAACAGGCTGCGCGAGCATCTCTTCTTTATTCTTCTTACGCTCCTGATACTGATACACCACACTCAGAATCTGTATCGTGATAAGCGGTGTCATTGCTACCATTGCCACGACTCCGAATGCATCGGTTACTACATTTCCGCCAACGGCTTCACAGGCTCCCTGTGCAAACGGAAGTAAGAAGGTTGCCGTCATTGGTCCGGATGCAACACCGCCGGAGTCAAATGCGATTGTCGTAAATATCTTCGGCACAAATAACGTCAAGATTAGTGCCAGTGCATACCCCGGTACCAGAAACCACAGGATCGAGATACCTGTCAGCACACGTATCATCGCCAATCCAAGGGAAAATGCAACGCCAAGCGACAGGCTATATCCCATTGCTTTTCCCGGTATTGCTCCGGAGGTCAGCTCTTCTACCTGCTCCATCAGCACATATACCGCCGGCTCTGCCTTTACGATAAAGTAACCGATCAGCATACCGATTGGGATGATCACCCAGCAGTAAGGAAGCCCTGCGATCACCTGTCCCAGATAATTACCTACCGGCATAAATCCTACATTTACCCCTGTCAGGAATAATACCAGTCCAATGTATGTATACAGGATACCGACCAAAATTTTGATCAGCGTTTTCTTTTTTAATTTCAGGGATACCACCTGAAAGAATGTGAAGAACAGAATGATTGGAAGCAATGAGCCACCGATTTCCTTCATATAATGTGGGATTCCGGACTCGAATAATTTCCACAATGCTACAGATGTCTCTGCATCCGGTATTACAGTCTCGGAATAGCTGCCACCTTGTGGATGATAGATAATACCAAGAAGCAGTACCGCCAGCACCGGGCCGATCGAACACAACGATACCAGACCGAAGCTGTCCGTCTCTGCGTATTTATCACTACGTACCGCAGAGAATCCGATTCCCAGTGCCATGATAAACGGTACCGTCATCGGTCCGGTTGTCACACCACCCGAATCAAATGCAATCGCCAGAAAATCCTTCGATACAAAAAAAGTCAGGATGAACACCACCGGATAAAAGATCAACAGCATATAGGACAGCGGTTTTGAAAATAACATACGCAATACAGCGGCCACCAGAAAAATTCCGACTCCCACGGCAACCGCCAGAATCAGTGTCATATTTGATACCGAAGGTACCTGCCCGGCCAGCACCTGCAGATCCGGTTCCGATATTGTGATGATAAATCCAAGTACAAAACACAACCCGATGATCACCGGCAGCCTTTTTGACTGTGCGATCCGGGTTCCGATCCTCTCTCCCATCGGTGTCATCGACATCTCTGCCCCCAGTGTAAAGAACATCATTCCTACTATCAGAAGGATTGCTCCAATAATAAAAGCCATCAGAATGCCCGGCGGCACCGGTGCGATCGTAAAGCTTAATATCAATACGATCGCGATGATCGGTACCACCGCTTCCAATGACTCTTTTAATTTCTCTGATAATTTTGTCCGATATAAATTCAATAAATATTCATGCCTTTCTGTGTTAATTATTCTACAATTTTCTGACTATTCAATATATTCTTTATATTATCACAGAATTCCAATCCTATCTATTTTTCTACTGTTAAGATCTTGCTAAGAACGCTTACTCTGTAACCATATCCTTAGCAAATAATGCAGCTCCCAGTGCTCCACAAAGCTGTGCCTTATCGCTGATCACCAGTGTCGTCCCAAGCTTCTCTTCCAGTGTCTTCACCAGTCCCTGATTCTTTGACACTCCTCCGGTCATCATATAGCGTTCCTCGCCGCCGACACGTTTTGCCAGTGCTGCTGTCTTGGACGCAACAGCCTTATTCAGTCCATGTACGATATCATCGGTTGCCTTATTCTGTGCGATCAGTGATACCACTTCCGATTCTGCAAATACGGTACACATGCTGGAGATCGTAATATCTTCCTTATATGACAGACCTGCCTTTCCCATATCGTCCAGACTCATTTCCATGGTTCTTGCCATCATCTCCAGGAATCTTCCGGTTCCGGCTGCACATTTATCATTCATGACGAAGTTGGCAACGGCTCCATTTTCATCCAGGCGGATGACCTTACTATCCTGTCCTCCGATATCAATAACGGTACGGACTTCCGGGTTCAGGAAATGTGCCCCTCTTGCATGACAGGTAATCTCCGTAATACTCTTATCACCATCTAAAATAGCCGTTCTTCCGTATCCGGTTGTAACCATTGCATCGATGTCTCCTCTTTGAAGTCCCGCATCTTTCAGCGCTTCCTCCAGCGCACGCTCTGCTCCGATCGCTGCTCCCGCACCTGTCGGCAGGATGATCCCTGTCACGATATTTTGGTCTTTATCAAGAATTACTACGTCTGTACTTGTTGATCCGCTGTCTATTCCGGCGAAATATCCTTTTCCCATCTTCAGTTCCTTCCCTTCCAGTTCTTCCATATTCATGCTCTCTGCAAATGCTTCTAATCTTGTCAGAAGCTGTCCGCTGCTCTGTACGGTATAATCCGATTCGATCTTCAAAAGTGGTACGGTCACATTCTGTTTGATCTGTGCGTATTCAAAACTGTAAAAATCGCAGAATTTCACGGTATGATAAATAATCCCCTTTAATCCCGGGTCATTGTATAATCTCTTTCTTCCACTGTGATCCATCATACGCATACATGGAATCTGTCCGAGAAGTTCTTTCGCATACCATACCATCAGTTCATCTAATTCCAATTCCTTTGGCGGCTCTGTCTCACCCACCGAACGGTTGTTGACACAGGTATCATTTTCCACCGGATACGGCATACTCTTCTGCACCATATCGAAAAGTTCATTTCCCATACGTGCACCCAGCACACTGATATGCGGCTTTACAATGTGTTCCGGCTTCTTGAATGCCTGACGGAACTTTTCTTCATCAAATGTTGTGCCTTTATATTCTCCATATGCTTTCGCAAGACCTTTTAACTGCACTGCTGTACGTTCTCTGCTGCACTCTGCATCACAATGAAGCACATCGATCATATATAAGAAATCCAGTTTTCCACTGTCTTCCAGAATATCATAGACACTCCGGATCGTATCACAACAGTTGACCAGCACCAGTTCCTTTACCTTTCCGCTCATCACAGCTTCCAGAAGAGCCTTGCCGAATCCGCAGATGTTCGGATGCGCTATCTGATCCGCATGGTCAAAGCCCTGCGGCATCTCATTCAGGTTCTGACATTCCCCGCCGAACGCTTCTAAGAGTTCGATTGGGGTATATTTACAGACATAATATGTTTTATTCATCGTGCGATTCCTCCTGTCTGTCCGTATTTTCATCCGTTTCTGTATTCAGCATCTCTAAGAATGCCCCGAGTCTGGTAGATGTCTGCCCTTCTCCGCCATGACTTCTGTCACATCCGTCGCCGTCCAGGATCAGAAGCGGGATTCCCTGTTCTTCGAATTTGCGCTTAGCAAGCTGTGCTGCTCCAAGGGTATGCTTACATCCCCAGTGTCCGAACCAAACAACACCGTCTGCTCCTGTCTCCTTTGCATGACGGATTCCTGCTTCGATTCTTCTGATCGCACTTCCATTTAATGCATGATACACCATACGTCTCGCCATCGCTTCATAAGGCTTCTCCGGATCAAAATCCGGCTCACAGACACGGCTCAGTTCACATCCGACGATCTGCGCTTTTTCCTGAAAGCAAAGTTCATTCTTCACCGCATCTGACCAGAACGGAATGGTGTGCATCCAGTAAATCTTCTTTCCCTTTTTTGCCGGGGCCTTCTTCACATCGTTCAGGAGACGGTCCACATACGTTTCCTCTTCTTCTGTTCCCAACAGCAGATTATTTGTCATACCTGCATAGAGTGGCGTAACAAGGTCTGCAGGAATATATCTGTCCGCACTTTCCTTTTCATACTGTGCGAATTTTTCCAGCGTCCGCTTGCTTCTTCTCAGTCGTTCTGTTAATGTCTCATCTGTAATCTTTTTGCCTGTGCATTCTTCTATAAAGTCTTTCAGTTTACGAAGTTGGTCTGCCACATACTGTACATTGTCTTCGTTCTGCTGCATCGGCACATCGATAGCAAAGATCGGTACATCATACATCTTTGCCAGCTTCTTAAATGTCAGAAGGTTTGCATCACAGGTCAGATTCGTGTATACAATACACTTTGGTTTCGGAAGTACTTTCTTCTGCGCCGCTCCTATAAATGTCTTGTGATAACTGCAAAGTGTCTCGGATATGCCCGTATTCTCCGCCTGTTGTAAAAATGCTCTTTCTGCCTTAGATGCAGAAAGATAGCAGGAAAATCCTTCTACATTGTATGGATGTAATCCTGCTTCCTGTAAAATTTCACAAGGAGTAAAGATACTGACAATTGCACTTTCTTCCGGACGTTCCAGCGGTCTTATCATCGTATCCATCATAAGCCTTGCCAGATACTGCTCTGCCGGCATCAGTCTTTTGTCCGGTGCGAACCGGAACTTCAGATTCTGTGCCTTCCATCCGGTCTTCAAAAGCCATCTTGCTCTGCCCGGATTTTCATTACTCCATTTTTCTATATAGTTTCCATATGTTTCTATGATCTTCATGTTCTCATCCTCGTCTTGCCCTGTTGTCTGTTTCCATTTTTCTTCCTTATTCAAGTATAAAAAAACATTTAACATCATACTCTTCTTTTTTATAAAATGCAAATATACAGCAGTGATTTTCCGCAAATCTGCTGCTGCATATAGATATCATCGTATCATTACAATACAAGTAATAACACGAATCCGACTATTCCAATCATTGAAAATACTTTTCCTGCTGTTGCCCCCGGTGCATGATAGACGATCCTCACTTCATGCTTCCCACTTCCGATCTCACATCCAAGAAATGCTGTATTTGCCTTTTGTATCTTCGTCTCTTTTCCATCGATGTACATCTTAAAATGTGTGTCATATGGGATGGATGTAATGAACCAGCCATCATTCTTTACCTGTATCGTTCCCTGTATCACATTATCTTTCGTCAGCTTTTTATCCACCTGAACTTCTGACTGATATAACGTTTTTGACCGTTCCGGCAGACTGCCGAGATATGCCTGTACATGGCTTAATTGATATTTTCCTTTGCCAAATGTTACAGAAATAGTATCTTCTCCATCCTTTAACGGCACTGCATAGATAAATGTTTTATTTTCATTATAATATACATGATCTTTTGCGCTTAGTTTGTTACGGATTCCGTTGATCCAGACTGCCACGTCCTTATTCGGACGTGCATTGTCCACACGGAAGCTCAGGAAAAGAATCTGTCTCTGCCCCTCTTGTTGTGTCGTTTCCTGCTGCACCTGTCGAATGGAAAATGTTATCTTTTTTATCTTCTTCGCATGGATCTTCCAGCCATCTTCTTTTTCATGGATCCACGTTCCGACTTTTCTTTCATTTCCGTTTTTCTTCCCTATATCTGTGGTTCTATTGCCGGCTCCATTTTGCGCTTTATGATTGTCGGCCATTTTCAGACTAACAGGCACATAAGCTGTCATTATGTTCTGATCTGAAGATTCCGTATGTTCTCCAACAACTGCATATTCCAGAAATGCCGTCTGATTATATGGAAATGCAAGTTTGTTATATTCTTTTTCCGTCATCACACGATCTGTTGCATACATGACCGGTGCCGCGTCATTATTCTGATATATGCCGGTTTTTTCACATTTCTTAACCAGAGCATATCCCGTTACATCAGAATCTGATACGATATAGCGTACTCCCATCATCCGGCAAAATACCAGATTCTTCGATACCGACTGCATCATCACATTCCGGAACGGTTCTTCCAGTCCGAATGTCTTCTGACGAAATGTCTGATATTCCGAATTGTATGCCGATGAATAGATTGAAGTAATATTCTGCCCCGCATCCCAGATCCGGTTTAAATCCGCTGCATTTTCATCGTCATTGCCCATCTGTTCTGTGCGGTAATATCCACCATCATTTTTCAAAGCTTCTTTTACCGCCTGTTCATTATGTTCTCCTGCAACATCCCGGTACAGTTTGTGGCTGACATACCGGTCTGGCTTCATCTGATAAAAGGTATTCATCGTGACCGCCAGACATAGCACCGACGGCAGTGCCAGCATCAGAATCTCTTTTGTCTCTTTGCAGTGGCTCTTCACTGCACAATAAAGCACATAATCTATCAGGAACAGAACACTTTCTGCAAGTAATGCCTTCCATACGTTTTCCCCTATTCCTTTAGATGTAAACTGGTTTCTTGCTATATAAACAAATACCGCTGTAATGATATACGGAACCATTCCTGCAATAAGAGACAATTTCTCTTTCCTGCACTTTTCCAGATAAATAGCAATCAGATAACACAACAATGGCAGAAATGGAATGAATACCTTATCTCTGATATACAGTCCGCCATTCAATAAGTAAGCAAATACCGGAATGACAAGCACGATCACACATCCATATGTGAGCACTCTCTCATATACTTTCCGGTACAGAAGTCCTGTGATCAAAACGGTGATCACAAGTGTTGTAAGTCCGATTCCATAGATGCTGTAAGCGAATCGTTCTACCGTGATCTGCGGAACGAAAAGGGTAGTAAGCGATGTATTCTGCCCTTTACTTCTACCACCCGCCAGTGCAAGTACCGTTGGTACCAGAAAGAAACTACTCATAAGTACTGCCAGAATCATTGGACGAACAAAACACAGTCCATCCACTAAAAAGCCTCTGACCGTGACTCTGCATCCTTCTCTTTGTTCAAAATACCGGTGCAGTCCATAAAGAACCAGTACCAGCATTCCGCCAATACTGAAATAGAAACTGGTCATGATCATCAGAAATACACTGACTGTAAAAAGACCGCTTTTTTCTTTTTCAAAATACCGGTCCACACCTATAAGTGCCAGACATAAGAACGGCATATAATCTACGAACATGATCTGACCGCTGTACTGTCCGATCATCGGGCCCGCCAGCAGGAACATCAGCGATATGATAAAAGCAACGCCTGTATCCATCTTTCTGCTTTTCAGCCAGTAATAAAAAAGCAGTACCGAAACCGTCAGACCTGTTATGCTGATCACCATGATGTAATCTGACATTTTCACAAATGGGAGCAGATATGACGGCAGAATCAATGGACTGTATAGTCCGTAATAAGCAAAATGATAAATGTTCTGACCTCCGCCCAGATTCGGCGCAAATTCCGGAAATATCTTTCCCGTTGCATAAAACTGCTGCCGGAAATAATCCGGCAGCACACTATGCTGACTGAGCCAGTCTACTTTTGCTCCAAAGATTCCATGTCTTCCCACAAACCACCAGCAGAAAAAAAATGTAAATCCGGCAAGTATCAGGTATGGAATGCATTTCTTATATGAAGTATATTTCTTATACAGAGTGCACTTCTTTTCCTTTCCCATAACTCTTCCTCCGCATGTTCTGTGATAATGGCATCATCATAATCCTCTGTTCTTCTTTACTGGAATCCTTTAACAGGTATACCGGACGGTTCTTTACTTCCAGATATGTCTTGGCAAGATACTGTCCCAGAATTCCGGTACACAGAAGCTGTACACCGCCCACACCGAACAGGATACAGACCAGCGACGGCCATCCGGCCACCGGATCTCCCCAGATCAGTGTACGAACTACGATTGCAACGATCATCAGGAATGATAATCCGCAAAACAGAACTCCCATATACGATGCGATCGACAATGGCACCACAGAAAATCCCGTAATCCCCTCCAGAGAATAAATGAATAATTTCTTTACATTCCATTTTGTTTCTCCGGCAGATCTTTCGATATTCTCATATTCCAGCCATTTCGTACGGAAACCGACCCAGCCGAAGATTCCTTTTGAAAATCGGTTGTATTCACTCATCTCCAGAACCGCATCTACCATCTTACGGTTCATCAGACGGTAATCTCTGGCACCGCTTACGATCTCTGTCTTCGATATCTTATTGATCACATTATAAAATTCTTTGGATAAAAATGACCGGATCTTTGGTTCTCCCTTTCTGGTTGAACGTCTGGTTGCCACACTGTCATATGGTTCTTCTTTCAGAATTCTGTACATCTCCGGCAGAAGTGACGGCGGATCCTGCAGATCCACATCCATAATTGCCGCATAATTACCGCCTGCATTCTGAAGTCCTGCATAAATAGCCGCTTCTTTTCCAAAGTTTCTGGAAAAGGAAAGATACTGGCATCTTCCGTCCTTTCTGTGTAATTCTTTCATAATCTTATATGTTCTATCGGATGATCCGTCATCTACAAATATCAATTCGAAATCGGTTTGTTTCTTCATGGTGTCTATAACTTTTTTCATTTCGGTATAATAGATTGGCAATGCTTCTTCTTCATTGAAGCACGGAATGATAATACTGATCTTGTCCATAACTATAAGCCTCCTTACCTATTTCTTGAAGTTATTGTAGACTTGATTTCTTAAAGACATACGCGAATAATTCTTAAGATTTCTTAAAAAACTTCTATATTTTTCCAAAACTATGTTGTGTAAAACAAGGACGAATCAGAAAAGATATTATGTCCCTGTTCTTATCATGCTATATAGTTTAAAAAAAGGCGGATTCCGTGTGCTGGGCCTGGAATCCGCCTTTTTCTGCTATATTCTATCTTTTTACTTCTTATTTCATAACCTGTCTATAGTTTCTCAATTAAAATATGAGCTCTATCTTCGTTCCTTCGCCCAGTTTACTGTCTACATGGATCTTGGCTCCGTGAAGCATGGCTCCGTGTTTTACGATTGACAGTCCAAGGCCGGTTCCGCCGGTTTCTTTGGAATGGCTTTTATCTACACGATAGAAACGTTCGAAGATACGATCCGTTTCATTTTCCGGTATTCCGATTCCGGTATCTGTGACACAGATTTTCTTGCCCTGCAGGGTATTGCCTACCCAGACGGTTAACTTTCCGCCTTCTTTGTTATACTTGATCGCATTTTCACAGATATTGTAGATCATCTCATCCAGGATCTGGCGGATTCCCACGTATTCTACCGGCTCTCCCGTCACCTCTACATGTACTTTTCTCTTCGCTGCCTGTGGCGAAAGTCTGGTCAGGATCTCTCTTGTCAGCTTATAAAGATCTACTTCTTCTTTTTCCAGCTCTACATTGCCCTCATCCAGTTTGGATAACTTGATAATATCTTCTACCAGCGTGATCAGGCGGCTTGCTTCATTATAAATACGTTCTGCAAACCCCGTCATATCTTCCGGTTTTACCAATCCATTTTTCATGATCTCCGCATAACCTGAAATAGATGTAAGCGGAGTCTTTAATTCATGCGACACGTTTGCCGAGAATTCTTTTCTCATATTGGCAACCGCATCTTTTTCTTTATTCTGCTTATCGATACTCTGTAAAAGTGGTGTTAATTCTTCGTACACATCATCCTCCAATGGATTCTCAAGATCCAGTCTGTTGATCGGACGGATCAGTCTCGTTACCTGCCATTTTACAAGTGCACTTGCAAATGCAAGCATGATCACTGCGATCAGTCCCATCACCGGAAATACTTTCATCGCTGTCCGGAATGCGGTATCTACCGTCTTTGATACACGCAGGATATCTCCATTTTCCAATTTCACTGCATAATAGAACATCTCTTTATTCAGCGTATTGGACTCTCGAATGTCCTGTCCGCTTCCTGTTTTTAATGCTTCTTTTACTTCCGGACGGTTCTTATGATTCTGAAACGTTACTTCATCTTCTTTGGAATCATATTTTACATTTCCGTCTGAATCGATCAGTGTAACTCTTGTATCCTTATGCACCTTATCCATTATCTTCAGATAAGATTCTCCGGAGGTATCGATTGCTACATTGATATAATCCGCCTCCTGTCTGACTTCGCCTTCCATGATATGGATCGTCTGGCGATATACGACCAGTGTAGTGATCGCATAGGCTATGATCAATGTCAGTGCAATCACAAGGATCATACTGCTCTGGATCTTTTTTCTCATACTTTGTTTCATATTATTACCTACTCATACGGTATCCGACTCCCCGGACCGTCTCAATCTGTTCACCTGCATCTCCGAGCTTCTGTCTTAAGGTTCTGACATGCACATCCACGGTTCTCGTCTCCCCGTCGAAATCATAACCCCAGATATCCTCCAGAAGCTGGTCTCTGGTAAGCACAATGTTCGAATTCTTCATCAGGCGCTTCAGTAATTCATATTCTTTCAGGGTCAGATTCACTACTTCTCCATGAACTGTCACTTCATGTTTCTTTGGATCTAACCGGATCTCTCCGATCTCAAATGTATCTTCACTGGATACACTTCCCTTCGCACTGCGTCTTAATACCGCCTTGATACGTGAGATCAGTTCCATCATACCAAAAGGTTTCGTCACATAGTCATCAGCCCCGGCATCCAGTCCTTTTACTTTGTCATATTCTGCACCTTTTGCCGTAACCATAATAACAGGAATGTCTTTCGTTTTCTTTGATGCTTTTAACTTTCTCAAAATCTCCATTCCGTCTTCTCCCGGCAGCATGATATCAAGCAGAACAAGCTCTGGCGTCTCTAATGCCAGAGCTTCAAGGAATGAACTTCCATCTTCGAATCCGCGTGCCTGAACCCCTGTACTTTCCAGGGTATACACCACCAGTTCCCGTATATTACCGTCATCTTCTACACAAAAAATCATTCCTCATTCTCCTTCTTTATACTACAGATGATTTGTGGATTCCTGTAATTGAGAATTCCACCCACTCTGCGATATTCGTTGCATGGTCTGCAATACGCTCCAGATATTTGGCAACCATAATCAGATCGATTGCTTCCACACCTTGCAGACCTTTATTTTCAGCAATGAAATTAATCAATGTCGTCTTCACTTCCTCAAAAAGTTCATCTACCACATCATCATTTTCCATTACTTTTCTTGCCAGATCCAGATCTTTCTCTACGTAAGCATTGACACTGTCACGGACCATTTTGCTGGCCGCCTCTGACATCTTGATGATCATCGGAATATCCTGCGCTTCTGATTTGTCTTCAGTGATAATAATCTCTGCAATATCTGATGCCTGATCTCCGATGCGCTCCATATCGGTAATCATCTTAAGTGCTGCGGATATCTGTCTCAAATCTCTTGCTACCGGCTGCTGCTGAAGAAGAAGTCTTAAGCAAAGTCTTTCAATATCTGTCTCCGCCTGATCGATCTCTTCATCTGCAATTCTTACTTTCTCTGCCTGTTCCATGCTTCCTTCTTTTAATGCAGTCGTTGCTTTTCCAATCGCCTCTTCACACAACTCACCCATGTGAATAAGCTGTTTATTAAGTAACTCCAACTGTTGATCAAATCGATTACGCATATCTTAACCAAACCTCCCTGTAATATAATCTTCTGTTCTTTTATCCGCCGGAATGGAGAATAATTTTTCTGTCTCATTATACTCGATCACTTCTCCCAACAGGAAGAATGCTGTGTTATCTGATACACGTACAGCCTGCTGCATATTATGTGTTACCATAACGATAGTATAATCTTTTTTCAGTTCCATCGCAAGGTCTTCAATCTTCGATGTAGAGATTGGATCAAGTGCGCTTGTCGGCTCATCCATCAGAAGAACTTCCGGCTGTACAGCCAATGCTCTTGCGATACAGAGTCTCTGCTGCTGTCCGCCTGACATTCCAAGCGCGCTTGTCTTTAATCTGTCTTTACATTCATTCCAGATGGCTGCATCTCTTAAGGATTTTTCTACCAGATCATCCAGCTTTGCTTTCGAACGGATTCCGTGTGTTCTTGGTCCGTATGCAACATTGTCATAGATGCTCATCGGGAATGGATTCGGTTTCTGGAATACCATTCCGACTCTTTTTCTAAGCAGATTCACATCAATATCATGGAAAATGTCCTGACCGTCCAGAAGAATCTGTCCGTCGATCTTGCAGCCTTCTACCAGATCATTCATCCGGTTGATGGATTTTAACAATGTAGATTTACCACATCCGGATGGTCCAATAAATGCTGTGATCTTATTCGCTTTTATCTCAAGATTCACATTTTTCAGAGCATGGAAATCACCATAGTGCAGATCCATATTCTTAATACTTATTTTACTCATTTAAGATTCCTTCCTGTTCCTCATCTATTCTTTTCTTTACGATTTCGTGATTCGTTTTGCAATCATACCTGATATAGTATTGATCAGTACAACCAGTACCAGAAGCACAACTGCTGTTGCATATGCCTGATTCATATAGAGTCCTTCACTGGATAAGTTGTACATATGAACCGCAAGAGTACGTCCGGAGCCGAATACATTACTTGGTACCTTTGCAACGGTTCCCGCTGTATAGATCAGCGCTGCTGTCTCTCCGACGATTCGTCCGATCGCCAGGATCACACCTGCCAGGATTCCCGGTACCGCTGACGGAAGTACGATGCGGAATACGGTACGGAGTTTTCCTGCACCAAGTCCAAAGCTTCCTTCTCTGTATGAATCCGGTACGGCTTTCAATGCTTCTTCTGTACTTCGCATGATCAACGGAAGTACCATGATCGCAAGGGTAAATGCACCTGCTAATATGGAAAAACCCCACCCGCAGGTTGTTACGAAGAATAACATTCCGAAAAGTCCATATACAATGGATGGAATTCCCTGCAATGTCTCTGTCGTAAGTCTGATGACTTCTACGAATTTGTTTCCTCTCTTTGCATATTCCACAAGGAAGATTGCTGAGAAGATACCAAATGGAACAGCGATCAAAAGTGATAAAAATGTCATAATCACGGTATTAATAAGCGCCGGCATCAGGGATGCATTCTCTGATGTATAATGAAGCGAAAAGATCGACGGCTTCAGATACGGCACTCCGTGGACAACTACGTACACGATCAGGAATATCAGTACTGCAAATGTAAGGATCGCTGAAAGCATGACCAGAAGCATCACGATCAGAGAACCCGGTGTTCTCGTATAGGCTTTTAATTTGTCTTTCAAAGTCATTTCATTATTACTCATGATTCTTCCCCCTGTTCAAAAGTGCCACACAGAAGTTCAGAAGCAGGATGAATACGAAAAGTACCACACCTGTTGCGATCAGTGCCTCTCTGTGAAGTCCCGATGCATATCCCATCTCGATTACGATATTGGCTGTCAGCGTTCTGACTCCCTGGAAGATTCCACGCGGCATTCTCGGCTGGTTACCTGCTACCATGATCACAGCCATGGTCTCTCCGATCGCACGTCCGATTCCAAGAACGATTGCTGCGACCACACCAGATTTTGCTGCCGGAAGTACAACTGTAAAGATTGCTCTTTCATGTGTTCCGCCAAGTGCCACAGCACCTTCGTAATACTGTGTCGGAACTGCTCTGAGTGCTGATTCTGTCAGACCGATGATCGTTGGCAGGATCATCATTCCAAGCAGAATGGATGCAGTGATCATACTGCTTCCGTTGCCGCCCCGGTGAAGACTTCGTCCGATTTCTCTTACCCACGGTACCAGAACGACCAGTCCGAAGAATCCATATACAACGGACGGAATTCCCGCCAGAAGTTCCGTAGCCATTTTCAAAGGTCTGTAGATTGCTTTCGGACAATAGAAAGCCATAAATACAGCTGTCAGGATTCCGATCGGTACACCAATGATGATTGCACCTGCTGTCACATATAAACTTCCGACGATCATTGGAAAGATTCCGTAAATATCATTTTTCGGTCTCCACAACTCGTCGGTTAAGAATTTTCCAAATCCAATCTTACTCATTGCAGGAATACCATTTGCAAATAAGAATATACAAATGAGAGCAACCGCCAGCACCGAAGCGCAGGCGGCAACTGCAAATATTACCTGCATGAATTTTTCCGTCCATGCTTTTGATTTCATATTATTTCACTACCTCATCCCAGGCAACTGCATTGCCTGTGTAAATGTCTTTTACCTGATCGCTGCTCAGCTCATCTGTTGTGTTGTTTTTATTCACAATAACTGCGATACCGTCTGTTGCGATTGCCTGGCTGTCAAGTTTGTCTTTCTCATCATCCTGTAATTCACGAGAAGCCATTCCGATATCATAACTTCCATCGATTGCTGATGTCATACCTGTTGTAGAGTCTGTTGTCTGAAGTTCGATCTCTGCTCCTGTGTTGACTTTCTTATAAGCCTCGATCAGTTTTTCCATAACCGGTGATACAGAAGAAGATCCACCGACTACAACTTTTCCGAATGGTTTTGTTCCTGCATAAGCTTCTGCTGAATCATCTCCGATATATCCGTTATCTGAGATTACCTGCTGTCCTTCTTTACTCATGATATATGAGATGAAGTCTTTTGCCAGTTCATTGTCTGCACCTTTCTTTGTTGCAATGTTGAATGGTCTGCAGATCTTGTATTTTCCATCTTTGATGTTCTGCTCTGTTGCTTCTTCACCATCGATCTTTAAAGCTTTTACAGTATCATTTAAAGATCCGAGTGATACATAACCGATTGCGTAATCATCTCCGGCTACTGTTGTAAGCATTACGGATGTGCTGTTTGTGATCTGTGCATCATCTGTTGTCATGTCTACTTTTTCGCCGTCTTTCTTTTCTTCAATTCCGAAAAGTTCGATGAACGCTCCTCTTGTTCCTGAGCCATCTTCTCTGGAAACGATTGTTATATCATTGGAAGAATCCCAGTCACCTTTGCTGCTCTTATCATCAGAAGAACCACTATCTGAACTTCCACATCCAACTGCAAGTCCTGCTGCCATTGTTGCTACGGATAAAACTGCGATAAACTTTTTCATTTTCATAATCATACTCTCCTTAGATTCTCATCTTTTTTTATTCTGATTTTTTTCTTTGTCGCTTTCGACAATAGCTATCTTATAAGACGTATGTTAAATCCAAAATCTGCGAATTGTTAAATGTGTGTAAAGTGTATGTAGGAAATGTATGGAAATGTAAAATTGAATTTCTTAATTTTTCATGCTATAATTCCTCTGTAGGACTTTTCCTGATCAGCTTTTTCAAAAATTATATTCGATATTAACCTTTATACAAAAAGCTGACAGTAATATGTTCTACAGATTCGAACACAATGAATACAAACATATGAAAACTTATTATTTGAGAAGAAAGAGGATATAATTCTATGTGGATTGCAGATCAATGGAAAGATTATGAAGTAATAGATTGTAGTAAAGGTGAGAAATTAGAGCGCTGGGGACAGTACACTCTGGTCCGTCCTGACCCGCAGGTTATCTGGGATACCCCGAAAACCGAGCGTGGATGGAAACATATGAACGGCCACTATCACCGCAGCAAGAAAGGCGGCGGGGAATGGGAATTCTTCAGTCTCCCGGAACAGTGGCAGATTCATTATAAAGAACTGACATTTAATCTGAAGCCTTTCAGCTTCAAGCACACCGGACTTTTCCCTGAACAGGCAACGAACTGGGACTGGTTCTCTGAGAAGATCAGAAATGCAGGAAGACCGATCAAAGTACTGAATCTCTTTGCTTACACAGGTGGTGCTACTCTCGCAGCCGCTGCTGCCGGAGCAAGTGTTACACATGTAGATGCTTCTAAAGGAATGGTTGCATGGGCAAAGGAAAATGCAGCCTCTTCCGGATTATCTGACAGACCGATCCGCTGGCTGGTCGATGACTGTGTAAAATTCGTAGAGCGTGAGATCCGCCGTGGCAATCACTATGATGCCATCATCATGGACCCTCCGTCATACGGACGTGGACCTAAAGGTGAGATTTGGAAGATCGAGGATGCAATTCATCCGCTGATCAAGTTATGTACACAGATTCTGTCGGATGACCCATTATTCTTTCTGGTCAACTCCTATACAACAGGACTTGCACCGGCCGTTCTGACTTATATGCTTGGAACGGAGCTCAAGAAATGGAACGGACATGTGGATTCACAGGAGATCGGACTTCCTGTTACGCATTCCGGACTGGTGCTGCCTTGCGGGGCTTCTGGGAGATGGGAAGCGGTTTAACGCAATAGGAACTGACTTTCCCGGTCCTGAATAAAAATATAGAAGCGCTTTCTGTGCTGATTCAATCATGGAGTAACTCTAAAGCAACAAAATCGGACTAAAAACAGCTGAAAAAAAAGCAAAACTCGACATACGTCTCAAACAATGTTTTTTTCCAGCTAACGTCCGGTTTTATTACTTAAGAGTTACTAACAATAATCTCATATGCACAGAAAGCGCTTCTATATTTTTATTCAGTTACGTTTTCGCATGCTCTACTCATTAAACAACAAGCTCTGCCAAATGTATAATTGCTCTAATACCTTCGATTCTTCCTTCTTCACGGCCACGTTCTATCCCCGTCTTCAGTAAAATATTTTTATCTCTGATCGCTTTTTGTCTGGTTTCATATTCTAACCGTTTTTGTTCATCTGCACTAAGCCGATCTAATTCGTTATATGCTTCTTGAAAGTCAGAATTTTTTCAGCCATTCTCTTTAAATCCTCCCTGTTTTTTCCTCCCAGGAAACGCATCCATTGTATCAGATCTGTTTCTTCTTTCTGTTCTGGCGGCAATTTGGGTAGTTCTAAAATATATATTTCCATCATATCCGAATATTCTTTTCCAGTCTTCGTATCGCAAAAGGAAATACGGCGATAACATTCTTCATCTTCGGGAATCAGAACATGATTCAGAATACTTACCTGCATTTCAAAATCTATCTGTGTTCCGTTTTTCATTCTCACTCTGACATCCAGTATGCCATACTTATCATCTTCCGATTCTTTTCGAAGAATTATCGGTAAAAGTTCTGTATGCTCCACTTCATTCGGATGTACATTTAATATTGCCGCAAGTATCCCTTTCCGTACTTTTTCATTATGCATCAGCTCTTTAAAGCAAAAATCAACCGTCGGCAGCATAATAAAATCATTCTGAGCATCCGTGGAAATATTTGTCGATATTGCATTTTCCTGTTTGGTTTCACTTGTTTCTTTTTCTTTGGTCTTTCTCATAAGAATTCTCCCTTCTTTCGCAGATGAATTATCGTCTGAAGTAAAGAATTCTCTATCTGTATATATTTTAGCACAGAATAATTTGATAAAAAAGAGAACATCAAATTAATTCATATAAAAATTCCATTCGAATGATGATTGCGTGAAAATAGGGTAGCATAATTTTTTTGATGTTGCCATTAAAAATTTCTAAATTTTATCTTTTTATTTTATAACACTATTCTTGATTTATCTTTTTCCTATATTATTAAAACAAGCCATCGTGACAGAGAAAAATCCACTTTTTCCCGTCCCCAATGGCTCAAATTACATCCGCTAACGAATCACAGACCCGATACGTAAGTTCCCGTATCTCCTGTGTCGGCTGCACAAGATCCGGCACCATGATCACATGCATCCCGGCCTGATGTGCGGACAGGATTCCTCCCGGCGCATCTTCAAACGCCATACAATATTCCGGCTGTATTCCCAGACTTTCACATGCTTTCTGATAAATCTCCGGATCCGGCTTCGCTTTCTTAACCATATCTCCACAGACCACACTGTCAAAATACGAATCTATTCCGGCCCGGATCAGATTCCCCATGGCATACTCTCTGCTGGAAGATGTCGCTACTGCCATCTTATATCCTTGCGATTTTCCATAAGCCAGCAGTTCTTTTGCACCTTTTTTCAGCGGAAGACCTTCTTTATCCACAATTTTCCAGAAGTTATCCCGTGTCAGTTTTCCAAATTCTTCAAATGGAAAGTCTTCCCGGATATATTTTCTGAAATATTCATTCCGGCCTGCGCGGTTCATTCCGAGTGTGTGATAGATGACGTCCCCCATATGTGGGATTCCCAATTCATCACCTGCGATCTCCCATGAGCGCTGTACAATACGCTCAGAATCGAACAACAGACCATCCATGTCAAATATAAAAGCTTTTATATCCATCCTAGAACTCTATGCCTCTTCCAAGTGCATCCTTCAGATAATCTGCAACTTCTTCTAATTTATGTATGACTTCCATCTTCTCTTCAAACTCGTCCCCGACAGATTCTTTATTAATAAGTGCCTGTTGGATTTTCTTTACATCTTTGATCAAATTCTCTGTCATATCAAAAGCCCCCTTTTTATTATCTTGCAGGAAATTTACTTTCCGATAATCGATTTATCCTAATGTATATATTATGATTATAGCATAATTTTTTTACTATTCTCTGAAATTATGTTACATTTCAATTAATTTTTGCATATTATCATTTTTTTCAGATTTGTTCATGCATCATTCTGATAAATTCCTCCATCACACGTGTTTTGTACTTGTGTGTTTTGTAGTAAAAGAAGACTTTTCTCTTCGCTTCTTCTCCGTCTAATTTATAATACACCAGGTTTTCAAATGTCGGGAGCTGGCTTACCAGGATATCACTGATGAATGTTGCTCCAAGCTGCGTAGACGAGGCCATATATGCTGTCGACTGCTGATTGAATTCCAACACAATATTGGGCTTAAATCCAACATTTCGGCACAGCCTGTCTCCTCTGGTTCTGGTATCATTTCCCTGAGTCAGCATAATAAACGGAAGATCCGCAAATCTCCCTAACGGAACTGCCGGATATTTCTGGTTCAGATAATTTTTATTTTTGATATTCTTATAAGAAAGCTGATACATTCCCAGTTCTTCATTTACGGCAAAATGTTTTGGAACCGCAAGTAATATATTTTCTTCGCAATATAATTCTTTATTATATAGAATACTGTCATAGTGATAATTATCAATGACAAAATCCAGCGCATTACTGCCCAGCATTTCTTCCAGTTCGGCTGTATTCCCCTCTATCAGCTGAATATGTACATCCGGAAATTTCTGATTAAATTGGGTAATCAAAGACGGTACCACATATGCGGCAAACAGCGTACTTGCTCCTACTGCAAGATTCCCCGTCTTCAGACCCGCCAGGTCATTGATGTAATTCTCTACCCGCTGTTCGATCTGGGTGATCTCCTCCGCTGCCTCAATATATACTTTTCCGACCTCTGTAAGTTGGAGCGGTGTTGTACTTCTGTCAAATAACGGTTCCCCGATAATCTCTTCAATCTTTTTAATCCTTGCACTCAAAGACGGCTGACTGATGTACAGATTCTGTGCCGCTTTGGTAAAACTTCTTTCTTTATACACTTCATAAACATATTTTTTCCATACAAACATACACGTAACCTCTCATATCCTGCTATCATCTGTTTTCCCTTTTCACATGACAGCTATAGTCAGACTCTTATAATTGTTATAGCACTATAAGTATTGGATTCTCTGTCCACACGGACATATCATTATATTAATGAAACAATTATTCCAATATGAATTTGGGGTTTATTGGAATAAAGATAAAATAATAAAAAGCGGGGAATAAAATTATGAAACCAATCGTACGCGCCGGGCGCATGAAACCAGTACACTCTGATATCCGTGGTCCATTATTCGTAGAAGCCATGAAACGCCAGAAACATGGAATCGATATCTTAAAATTAAATACCGGAAATCCTGCAACCTTTGGCTTCGGGCTGCCTGACAGCATCAAAAATGCGTTGATGGAACACATGCAGGACGGTGTCGGCTACTGTGACTTCAAGGGAATGCCACAGGCAAGACAGGCAATCTGTGATTATGAGACCAGTAAAGGGATCAAAGGTATCACGCCGGATGACGTATTTATCGGTAACGGTGTCAGCGAAGTTGTATCGTTCGCTTTAACACCTTTGTTAAATGATGGAGATGAAGTCTTAGTTCCTTCTCCTAGTTACTCCCTCTGGGGCAATTCCGTATATCTCGAAGCCGGTAAACCGGTCTTCTATACCTGTGATGAACAGGCCAACTGGTATCCGGACATTCAGGATATCCGTTCCAAGATCACAGATAAGACAAAAGCAATCGTTATCATCAATCCGAACAACCCGACCGGTGTTCTCTATCCGAAGGAAATCCTTCTCGAGATCATCCAGGTTGCAAGAGAATTCGGCCTTCTGATCTTTGCAGATGAAATCTATGACCGTCTCGTTATGGATGGCAAACAGCACATCTCTCTTGCTTCACTGACAGAGGATGTTCCGGTCATTACATTAAACGGTCTGTCCAAATCACACTGTCTGTGCGGATACCGCTGCGGATGGATGGTCATCAGCGGTCCAAGAGAACTGACCGAAGATTACAGACAGGGCATCATCCAGTTAACATCTCTGCGTCTGTGCGCCAATACCATGGCACAGATCGTTATCCCTGCAGCTCTTGATGATATGGAGACACCTGCTTCTATGGTTCGGCCGGGTGGCAGAATCTATGAGCAGCGTGAAGCAACCGTTCGTGAACTTGAGAAGATCGACGGTCTGTCATTTGTAAAAAATGACGCTGCATTCTATGTCTTCCCGAAACTGGACGTGAAGAAATTTAACATCACCAATGACAAGCAGTTTGCCCATGATCTGCTGGATGTCACCAATATCCTGCTCGTTCCCGGAAGTGGATTCGACTGGAAAGATCCGGATCACTTCCGTATCGTCATGCTTCCGCAGGCAGATATCTTAAGTGATGCGATTCGCCGGATGGGAACATTCCTTGACGGATATAAGCAGAAATAATATGAGCAGCAGCCATCCTTAAATAGTACATAGATAAAATACATTCCCGGTAAAAATTCAATCTCTCTTTTTTCGTCGATGTTTCAGTTATCCGGGGATGTATTTTTATCTGCTTTTCACTGTATTCCAGGCTCCGACTACTTCATTTACGGTGCTGACTGTCACAAATGCATGTTCATCTGTTTCGTGGATGAAAGATAATAATTTTCCATATTCATTCTTTTCTAATATCGTTACAACTTCTACATGCTCTGCATGATCCAGGCCTCCATATGCCGGATAAATCGTCGCACCTCTGCGTAATTCCTTTACAATATAATTCTGAATTTTTTCATGCTCCTTTGAAAGAATGGATACTTTCTTACGCACATGGAATCCATCACAGAACCGGTCTAATACCTGACCGTAGATCAACGTACCAACAAAACTTATTACCATTGTCTCCCGATCATATACAAAGATCGCTGCCATCGATATGAGCACACCTATGATCGTAATACTCTGTCCTATTTTAAATCCAAGATACTTATTGATCAACTTCGCAACAATATCAATTCCCCCGCTGGATGCATTCATGTTAAATAAGACGGCCTGTCCTGCGCCAACCACGATCATGAAGCATACCAGATCGATCACGATATTCCCGGACAAGGATTCCACATGCGGAGTCAGTATCTCAAAAATCCTCAGATACATCGGAAGCATAAGTGATGCAAGAACGGTCTTCACACCGAATTCCCTGCCGATAAAAATATACCCTATGACCAACAGTATCATATTTAAGACAAATGTAATTGTCGATACCGGTAACGGAATGATCTTTACCAGAACAAGAACCAGTCCTGACAGACTTCCAAGCACCAGATTATTTGGCATCATTTCATAATATACAGCTGCCGACATTAAGAACATGCCGCCCAGCATCATAATAAATTCTTTTTTTGTTATCTTCATTTCATTCTTCCTTAATTCAATATTTCCGCACAAAGATGTACTCCTCTTTTTTTGTGCAAAGAGGAGTACATCTTTCCTTCCGATGACTGCTTCAGATGATATATTTTTCTACTCTTCTCCCTCAACCAGACTATTCAACTTCTGGTTTGTAGCAAATAACAACACGGTAAATATCAGCATGATCGCATAAATTCCGATGAATACCGGCCAGAGTACACTTGCTTTTACCGAAGCATCTGCTCCGACTCCACGGGTAATTTTACATAATGCCATCACACCAAATGCCAGTCCGACAAACAGAAATCCAAGTCCGACTTTTTTGAACATATTCATATCTCCCTGTGGACGTTCTGCAAGCTTTAATATCTTTTGTCGACAATCGTCAATGATTGAATGTAATATATCATATTTTTGTATGTTTTTCAACATATTATTTATATTTTATATCTCTTTTTGTGTTTTATGCACAAAATCTGTCATTTTAAAACCTGCTGCATGCTAAAAAGATCGTTACAGGCATCTCCTTACAACACATGAATCGAGTAGGAGGGGATTTTAATTAAATCCCCGACCTCTCACACCACCGTGCGTACCGTTCGGTACACGGCGGTTCAA
>AUXO016958661.1_pt1 | contig 43900 bp, 74 predicted proteins | sample 768731 | NCBI WGS metagenome assembly AUXO01 (sample SAMN02715735, study PRJNA202380) | gut metagenome | biome: sheep rumen | host: Ovis aries | place: New Zealand: Palmerston North | reverse complement strand
GTACTTTTAGCTGTTTTAGCAGCAGTACTAATTATTATGCAAGAAGTTTGGATTGGAACAGCTCTTGTATTCTTACCTCTGTTTGCACTGGGTGCTTGTGCAGGTATCGGTTTCTCTTGGGGAGCTGAAGTTATTAAGTTCGTCGTAGATAGAAGAAATGGATACGAATGGAAGAGAATGATTCCAGGCGCTATTTTAGGAGTTATTGCAGCTTTAGTAACTGCTTTACTAGTGGTTTAATCTTTTAAAATATAGTGCTGTTATCCGATGTGGTAGCAGCACTTTTTTGTTTTTTATGAATTACGCAACAGGAGCAGCTTTTAATTTAGATGAAGTATTTGAAAACTTTGATATGTCTAAATTAAAAATGAATTGTGATTTATGTTAGAAAATTAATGGCAATCCCCATAGAGATATTCTTGTAAAAAAGATTTTTAGGGAAGCTATGAAGTTAATTTTCGATGATATTATAGAGAATAATGTAACATTTCAACTTCCGACAGCAAGTAGAAAATCAGACATACATATGTTAAGATATAGTAATGAAGATTTCGCTGAAGGTAGAAGAAATGGTAAATGGAAAGATGTTGATTTTCTAAAATCCGTATTTACAGGATATTAGATGGTTCTAAATATGTATGATAAAGATGGCGGAGTTACGAGAACAAAACCAATTTATCTTGATAAAAAAAGAAAAAATCGAATTACTGAGTTGACAAACAATGGAAAGCAATATTGTTGATAAAACCATAATAATATAATTTATATAATTTTTATCAGTATTATTTGTTTAATTTAATTAAATTAAATATATTTACGAGAAATTATAAATCTAAATAAATTATGGAAATAAAAACAATTAATGATTATTATGATTCTGTACAGCAGAAGTTTCCTTAGGTAGATATTAAAGATATTCAAAGAATATTAAAGTTTGGTTGGAAATCAATATATCTACATAATAGTTATGGAGGAGATGTATCTGTTAGGGATAGTGATTTATGGTGTTATATGGGATATTTGAAGAGAAATTCTTTAAAGTATTTTGATTATTATGTTAAAAAATTAGCTCTAAAAATCAGAATACTTTATTCAAGAAGGAAAATTCCCTGGGATGGATATTATTATTTTGCTAGGTCAGAAAATCAATATCAAGATTACCTTAGTTAGCAAAATAAAAAAGGAAGAAAAAGGAAAAAATTTACATTCGAAAAACTTAAATTATATAAAATATTAGACGAATGTAAAGTAGTTGAGCATGGTAATCCCTATATATTCAGAACCAGTTATCCAATAGAACTCAGTAATACCCTATATTACGACAAAGTAACTTTAGATAATTGTGAATTAATAATTACAAGAGATCCATTAAAATTCAAAGATATATTAGTTACAAATAACGAATATGATATATTATGAGCTAGACAACAAATACATTTACAGATGGACTTATTTTGGACTACCATCCATTAACTGCTAAAAACACGGCTCTTACTAACGCACTAAATGCAACACTTGTAACTAGTAGAGGTAATGAGATGGTTTTACAAAATGATTTAGGAAATCAAAAAATTAAATACACTGACGGGAAAGAAGAAAAATTTGTTCAATTACCCGAAGGATATATTCCTATTGGTATTAAAGAATATCATGGGATTATATACATTTGTTCTGTTAATAATAAAGAAATAGAACTTGATTAGGGAAAAATAAACTAGTTAAAAGAGGAACTAAATCGATTACTGCAAGAAGATACTGAGTAGAAAGAAGAAATTTTTGATTTAGGTAACTATTATTTAACCGCTGTTAATCCTACTTCTGATTAGTGGAATATACAATTATCAAATAATAATTTTGTTATTACAACAAATAAAGTAATTAAAATTACTTATACTAATGGTAAAACCATTTATTATAATCAGAAATCAGGAAGTACTAATGATATAAAACCTATTGATTTAGGACTAAGTGTTAAATGGGCTGATAAATATTTAGGAGCAAATGATGCTTATTCTTTAGGTTCTTATGTAGGATGGGGAGATATTACAGGACAGTTAAAAAGTCCAGACGCTACAAAATATGGTCCAAGTGATTTAACTCATATAGCTGGAAATAGAAAATATGATATTGCTACAGCAATGTTAGGAGAGGGTTGGAGACTTCCGACATTAGCCGAATGTAGAGAATTTTTAAATTTAACTTTTGAAAGACATAATACTTATTTTACATTCAAAGCAAGTAATGGAAATTCTATACATTTTGCTAAAAGTCCAACGTTTAATTATGATGGTAATCCTTATACAGAGCCTTCTTTAAGTTGGAATAACTATGCAACTAGACCATACTTTTGGATAGATGAAGCAGTTAATAAAGAAAGAGCTTATGGAGTAGGATTAGAGTTTGATACTTTAAAACATCTTTATCCTTCTTCTATTATTAGATATAAACATCTTCAAATTAGAGCGGTTTATGATGGTCCAGATATTCCTGGAGGAGATGATACTACAACAAAAACCTTCAATATTCCATGGGAACCACTTATTTCTAAAATGGAATTAATTGATGGAAGTACTATTTTAGATAGTATAAATTTCTCTTATCCTTCGGATTATTCAGAACATACAAGTAATCCCAGAATAGCTGAATTAACAAGACAAATTGCTATTTTAGAAAGTGGAGGTAAAAATTGTGAAATAGGAACTTTCCCATCGCCTGATTATAATAATACAAATAAGATAATATAGCAATATAAGCCTTTAGAAAATGTAAAAAACGAAGGTTTCTTAAGAACTAAATATTTAAATTTCAGTTTAGAACATCCTGTGGATATAGAAGTACAACCTTCATATGATGGTTCTGTAAATCTTATTCTTAATGATGGATATAATATTCCAAGACTTATAAATTCAGGATTTTCTGTTTTACCAAATGGTACTTATCAATAGCCAGAGAGATATAATAACGAGGCTAATAAAATAGATATTTCTTCACCAGAATCTTTTGATATTAGTACTTCTTTAATAAAAAGAGTAACTACTTTTCCTAAAATAAAATATAATGGAGTATTAGATACTGGAGACTTAAAAGTAGGTAATTATTCTTTATATCTTAAATATTGTGATGATGATGGAAATGAAACGGATTATGTTGCAGAATCTGGAATTATCTCAATATTTAAAGGAAAAGATGGAGACCCATTCTCTATAGATGGAGGAATAGAAAATATGAATGCTAATAAATCTATACATATAACTGTAGAAAATATAGATACTGTATATAGATATATTAATGTTTATTATACTCGTTCATCTTCAGCTTTTGATTCAGGAAGAACAACTCTTGCTTATAAAATTGATAAGAAATTCCCTATAATTGGGGACACTTGTGATATTATTATAAATGGAAATGAAAATACTACATCTATTCCATTATCTGAAATAAATAGTCAGTATTTTGTTTCTAATGCTGTACAAACATAGGCACAATGTTAGAATATCTTATTCTTAGGAAATGTTAAATCACAAGACCCACAATATGCTGATTTAACTAATCTTAGTTATAGAATATATCCTACTGGAATTAGAAAAGAAGCAATTAAATTAATAGGATATATTAATCCTGAAACATATTAGGATGATTCTGACGAACTTCTTGGTTCAGAAGAAAAACCTAAGAATAAAAACGAATACTATAATACTAAAAATATCTACGAACACGTAGGATATTGGAATGAAGAGTATTATAGATTAGGCGTTGTTTATGTATTTTAGGATAATTCTAAATCTCCTGTATATAATATCGCTGGTAGAACAATAACCTTTGATAATGTAACAGAAAATGGAGAAGAAATACTAGAAGAAGATATAAGTAAATTAGGAGTCCTTTATGACCCAGACAATCCTTGTACTATTTTAGAAAATCTTTTATCACCTAATAATATTGATGGTTTAACTATAGAAGGATGGAATAGAAGAGGGGTTATTCATATAAATGATACATCCGATGCTATAAAAGAAAACGAATATGTTTATAGTATTAAAATAAATGTTCCTGAAAAAGTAGAAGAAGCCTTAATAGCAAGAGGTGTAAAAGGAATGTTTTTTGTGAGACAAAAACGTATTCCTACTATTGCAGCACAAGGTTATACTCTTCCTTGGGATAAAGAAGCCAAAGTTCCTATTGTTGAATATCTTGATTATCGTTTAATGCCTCAAAATGGAGTTTGGCATACTAAATGGGATAGAGACCATAGTGACAATAAAGGAGGTAATAAACTTATTACTGACTTAGACTTAATTAGTGAGGAACAAAGATGTTATTTTGTTGAAAGTTTTATGGCTTAGTTTGGTCCAGGAGGACTTCATATGACAAAAGATGATGGAGAAGATTAGGGTTATGTAGGAGATAGGGCCATTATAAATGATTATAAACCTCGATTACATGATATATTAGATATAACAATAGATGAACCAATGATAGGTCAATCTAATTCTGAGGAACAATCTAGTGTTAATACTGGATATAATTATAATTTTAATATTGTTTTTTCTTCAGCTCTTCCAGCAGAAATAATTTCTTTTAAACAAGCTATATAGAGAATATTAAAAGATGAGAGTAGTTTATCTAAACTAATTAATATTATGATTAATAATCAAAATGTTACTAGCATAAAAAGATTAAATTGCTCTTTAAATATAGAAAAAGCTAATGAATATATAATAGAAGAAAATATTATTTACCAATTAATTACAGGTGAAAATATTACAGAGTATTCTTCTTTTTATAATGCATGGTCTAATTTATGTAATTTCCTTTTAAATCCAGAAAACGAAAATAAAACAGCTTCTATTAATTTATTATTAAAAGCTAAATATTTTGATTCTAATCATATAGAAGGAGTTGATATTACAATAACTGCTGAAGATATAAGTTTTCCTTATACAATAGTTACCGTTAATGGGAAATCAGATTTAAATAATTATACTATTAATTATAATCCTGGTACTGGAGAAAATATTGATACATATAATTTTGGTTATGCAATAACTGAGGATAAATATTATAGAGATTAGTTTTTTTACCCAGATGGTTCAATAGTAAATAAACCGGGAATAGAAATAAAACCAGGTACCACAGAAGATAATTTCTCAGAAGGATATGCAGACGCACGAATAAGACGTCTTGGAAATCAATACATGAACTGGAATTTATATAATAAAGATTGGCCTGAATTATATAATTATCCAGGGCATACTTCAGAAAATTCATGGAATCCTGCTATAGTTGTACATTATTATAATCTATATAAATATTGTAATGGAAACCAATTAACGGCTATATGTCCTGAATTTGAGGTAAGACAAAACTATTTTAATACTTTATTTACAGGTTCTAAATTTAAAGTTAAGTATCTTCCTTATTAGTAGGGTATTTTAAAAAGAAGTGATATTAACGAACGATTATATTATTCTTCTGGGGAAAAAGATGATTTTTACAAAAAGCCTATACCAGAAAAATTAGAATATAAAATATGTTCTGTAACAGATTCTGTTCCTGTAGTAGCCATTGATAAAACAATATTTAAGAGTGTTATTGGAACAGAGCAAGAAGCATTTAGATTTGCATATATTAATGAAGAACATGCTGCTAAACAATAGTGGACTAAAAATGAACATGGACTTAGTGGAGATGATCATCATTATACCGAAAATGCTAATGAAGACTGGAATTTAGTAAGAGGTATTTTTAGTCCTTACTTAGGAATTGTTAATATTTAGGACAAAAAGGATGCTTCCGAAAAATCAAGACGTTATTGCAGAACATTTAATATTTATTATCCAGAAGTAGCTAATCCAGAAGAATTGAGAATGTAGGATAATAGTGCTTATTACACAATAAGTGATATTTATACTTTAGGAAAAAACAAAGAAGGTATAAAAGAAACTTCTGATATTAATCTATATAGAGGAGACTGTTATTTATGTACTTTTACTCATAGATTAAATAGAAACTTTAATGACCCGACTGCTCCTACTAATGACCATATTCTTGATACTGCTACTTGGAGAAATAATTATGTAGCCTCAACTAAAGGAGATGAGGAGGTAACTAAATTAAGTAGAATTAATCGTGGAGATATTAATGCGGTTAAATTAGGTAGTTGGATAACTATTAAAGTTAGAAGTTCTTATAATCTATCTATACGTTCTCTTGACGAATCCTACTTGGAAGAAAAAGGAGTTATGGGAAGAGCAAGAGGTTTCTATCCATTACAACAAGCTTCTCCTGACGGTGGATATAAAATAACTAACTCTTATCTTATTAATGATGGATTTGGTTCTACTGTTGGAGAAAGATGGTATAATACTATCACGGATGCTCCTTATCTTAAAAACGAATTCCAAAATAGAATTGTTTATTCTGATATATAGGAGAATGATGCTTTTGTAAATGGTTATCGTGTATTTAGAGGAGGACATTATAGAGATTATACTAAGCAATATGGTCAAATTGTTAAATTAGTTGAAGTCCAAAGTAATTTATTATGTGTATTTGAACACGGCGTTGCTTTGATTCCGATTAAAGAAAGAGCTTTAGCGGCAGAAGGAAGCGGCGGAGAAGTGTTCATAAACAACTCTAACGTTCTTCCAGAGACCATAAAAGTGCTAAGTGATACATATGGTAGTCAGTGGGCAGATAGTGTCCTTAAAACGGCTTATTACACTTATGGAATTGACTCTGTGGCAAAGAAAATTTGGAGAACGAATGGTAGTCAATTTGAAATTATTTCTGACTTTAAAGTAGAAAAATTCTTATTAGACAACATTCCAATGGGAGAGAATGATACGGACGTATATATTGGACTTAAGAATATAAAGACTCATTATAATGCAGGAAAATAGGATGTAATGTTTACTTTATATTATAAAAAGTTTGGATATGATGAATATACAGATGGATGTAAAGAAGTTACCAGAGTTCCTGTTATAAATGAATCTTTAGAAAAAGATGAACTAGCATGGAATTTATGCTATAACGAAATATCTGGTACATTCCAAACATTTTTCTCTTGGATTCCAATTCAATCAGCTAATATAGATAATGTGATGTATTCTTTCGATAGAGAATGTTCTAGAGAAATAATTTATGAACAAGAAATGAATACACATAATGTTCCTGATTATCCTGATGAATATGCTCCAAATACTCCAGGCAAAGAAGAGGGTTCTGATTTACCAATAGGTAGAACAACTCCTTATATATGGAAACATGGACCTATTGATGTAAATCTTCCTAAAACTTGTTACTGGTATGATGAACAACATCCTTTTGAATTTGAATTTATTGTAAACGATAAGCCTCAACTTCAAAAAATATTTAATAACTTAGAAATAATCTCTAATAAAGCAGAGCCGGAATCTTTCCATTTTACTATAGAAGGTGAAGAAATTGATTTTGCTGAGGATAAACCTAATATGTATTATAGACAAGAGGCTACTAAATTCCTATATAACAATTTAGGTTCTAATATAACATATAATCCTAATTATTAGAAATTAACTAATTTTGTTAAACAACCTCGTTCTACTATATTCCCATTATATTATAAGAGAATAGATACTCATAATGATATTTATGATTCTTATACTTAGATGTTAAGTGCGGGATTAAGAGATTATAAGAATCTTTCTGGTTCTGAAATAGGATGGGATGAGGCATTAAATCAATTCTATATTACTACACATATTAAAAATAGTCCTATTGATAAAGTAGGTCGTATGAGAGGAAATTCTCATTATATAGGAGATAAATGGAAAATTCAAATTCCTTCTATTACGTTTATGCAAAAGAATGAAAATTGGACGGATATTCCTCCTATACTAATAGACCCAGATAAAGTACCTGAGGATGTTACACAAACGAATATTACTTAGGAACAACTACCAAATACTCATGATATAGGACAAGTTAGAGTAGAAAAATGGACGAATAGAAAAGAAACCCGATTAAGAGATAAATATGCAAAAATTAAAATAAGATATAGTGGAACAGATTTAGCAATAATTCTTGCTATAGTAACATCTTATACATAATATGAAAAATATATAGAAATTCTTGAATGGAGGATCCTCTACTGGAGGATCCAACATTCCAAATACAGGAAATTAGGCTATAGGTGCTTTTGCTTCTTCTGTAAATAATTATATCGGAAATAATATAGGAGGAGCTGTAGGTAACTACATTATGTAGACAGGACTTAATGGTATCACAGGCCAGGGGCTAAATTCAGCGTTTTCCGCAGGATTTAATAACTCTTTTTCTTTTAAACCAGGTGGAGGCGGATTTGGATTGGCAGGAATGGCTGCAGGATTTGCTGATAAATTACTTGGTGATAAAACCGAATATTCTGGAGATAAAGGAGCCATTACTCAAACAATGGATTCTATTTATGATACTCTGGGAGACGCTGCTGCATATATTCCAGGATGGGGACAATTTGTTTCTTTAGGAATGAAAGGAGCAGGATTAGTAAATAAAGCCCTTAATAAATGGACAGGTTCTGGTACAGACGGTATGACCACAGCTGATGCTATATTAGGTTCTAACTTAATAGGAGGTTCCTTAAATCCTATTTCTGCAATTAATGGCTGGACAGGAAAAAGAGCGGATAAAGTTACTGAAAATACATTTATGGACGAAGACAAACTTAGTTATGAATGGGGAGGTTATAGCGGAGCACTATCTACTCAAAATGAGGCCACTAGTAAATCTGGTAAAAAATACGGCGGATTATTTAGTAACGGTGCTAGAAAAGATGCTAATAAACTTATTGCCCGAGCCAATATGAATAGAGAATATTTATTAGATTTTAACAACCAAAGAGAATTGGGTAATATTAGAGCAGGAATGAGTGATGCTAATAGATTACAATATCAAACTTCTTTAAACGGAGGATTTAGACCAATGGCTTTAGGAAGAGAAGGAATGAAAGTAGTTCCAGCTAAATTATATAAATTAACTCCAGAAGATAAATAGAGAATAAAGGACGTAGTTGCTTGCGTGAATAATAAAAAGAAAAAGAAATTTGATGTTCACGATGTTTTAACTATGCCAACAGAGTTTGAGAAAATGCCTTCGGACACAATGTTGAAAGCTAAAGAAGGTGCCAAAATAGATGCTCCTTGGGATCCAACTTCTGCTAAATGGGAACCTGTTGAAAAATTTCAAAAAGGAGGCGACTTGAATGTTATTCCGGAAGGAAATTTACATGCAAGACTACATCATATGGAAGATGCAGATAATTTAACTAAAAAAGGTATCCCAGTAGTTGATAATAGCGGTCAACAACAGGCAGAAATCGAAAAAAATGAAATTATCTTTAGAAAAGAAGTTACCGATAAAATAGAAGAACTTGCTAAAGAAGGTTCGGATGATGCAGCTATTGAATGCGGTAAGTTACTTGCTATTGAGATAATGGAAAACACTGATGATAGAACCGGACTTATTGATGAAACATTAAATGGTAAACACGAAGTATTCCCTGAAAAATTTAAAAATGGTGGAATAATAAAAGGAGAAAATGGTATTCCAATGCCTACTACACCGCCTGCAGAAGGAATGAAGTGGGAATTTAATAAACAAACTAATCAATGGGAACAAGTTGTTGATAATGCTACAGTTACTGCTAAAATGCAACCGGTAATAAATAAAACTCTAGAAGAAAAGCGGGAAGAAGAAGTAGCTTTTAGGAATTTAGGCAAAAAACAAGCAGTAATGCAAGGTGTTGGAACTTTAGTAAATGGAATTGGAAATGCTTTAGATAATTTAGGTTAGTTAAAAGCATAGAAAAAAGAAGAAAAAAATGCTCTATTAAAATAGGAACAAGATCTAGTAGCAAAAGCAAATGAAAAAGTAGCAGCAGAAAATCCCTTAGAAGAAAAACCAAAAGAAGATCCTTTAAAATTACTAGCTTAGAGTTTATTTCAATATATGGAAAAAGGAGGCTCTCTTCCAAAATTCGAAAAAGAAGATGATTTATTATATTTTATAAAGAAAATGGGAGGAATAGAATGATTAAAATTCAATTAGGAAATAAAGAATTTAATGTTCGAGAAGCAAAAACTCCTGAAGAAAAACAAAAAGGTTTAATGAAGGAGAAAGAACTCCCAAAAGATGAAGGTATGATTTTCTATTGGGATGAGCCTCAAACAGTTGAAATGTGGATGAGAGATACGGATATTCCTTTAGATATTATTTTTATTAATGAAGACCAAGAAGTAATAGCTGTAGAAAAAGGAAATCCAAATGATGATACTCTTTTATCACATGAAGATACTATGTATGTAGTAGAATTAAATCAGAACAGCGGTGTACAAGTTGGAGATGAACTTGAATTTGATGATGATTCAGACCCAGTTATGAAAGTACTTGCACCTGACGGTTCTACTTAGATGGAATTATGGGGAGGAGAAAGAATAGTTTCAAGAAGAGAAACAAAAGTTCTTATTAGAAAAGCTAAAAAAGCATATGACTCTCAGAGTGATAAAGATTATAAAGCATTAGGTAAATATATGTTCAAGGTTTTACATAAATAGGACACTCGTAAACCCGAATATGTAGAATCTCCTCAATAACTTTTATTTATTAAAATTTTGTTAAATAATTTTGGAACTATGTTTAATATGTATATATTTGCATAGACTAAAGTTTAATATAATTAATTATATTTATGAAAGTAAGTTTAAGAAAATTTCAACAAGGTGGTCCGATGGGACCAGCTCCTGAAGAAGCAGCAGCACCTGCTCCAGAAGAGATGGGTGGCGCACCTGCACCAGGAGCAGAAGGAGCAGCTCCAGAAGAAGGAGCCGGCGATCCTATTATGCAGATTGCACAAGTAGCTATGCAAGCTCTACAGACTCAAGATTGTGAAGCAGCTATGGCCGTATGCCAAGCATTTATTCAATTAGTACAGCAAGGCGAAGGCGGTGCACCTGAACAAGCAGCTCCAGAAGGTGAGCCTGTTTATAGAGCTGGTGGAAAACTAGTTGGACATATTAAAAAGTAATAAAAAAATGAAGGGAGCATACAAATTATAGTATGTTCCCTTTTTTATTAATAAAAAATTAAAATAATGGCAGAATACATTAGAAAATTTTAGGATGGAGGAGCCGCAGCTGTCGATAATATAGCTCCTCCAACTACTGAAAAAAGAACTTTTAAAGTAGGTAATTAGACAGTTGATCTATAGGCATATGAAGATCAATTAAATAACGATTTCCAGAACTTTTATAATGCATACTCTGGAAATTGGTCAAATAAACGAAGACAAGAAGTTATAGAACAACATAGAACATTTATGAGAAACCTTGATAATGGAAATATTACAGGTTTAAACATAGATGGCACATTTAATGTAGTTAATCCGGAAAATTCCGGACTTAATTTTGAAAAAGGAAAAGCAGGAGAAATTCATGCTTGGTATGCTGCTCAAGAAGCTAATTTTTTATCTCAAAAAATGAAACAAGAAGAGGCTACCAGACCAAAAAAACGATTTACAAATACTACATTAGCAGAAGATTTTACTAATCGTTTCTATGGAGGTTCTTCAAATATAGATGAACAAACTTGGTTTGATTTAGATGAACTTACTACTGATGAAGCAGGTAATTCATCTAGAGGAACTGATAAAAGAGTAGAATATCTAAAAGACTGGCTTAATAATTTTGATTTAACAAAATATGAAGTAGCGGATGATAGTTTAGGTGGATTAGAAGGAGTCAAACAAAGAATGGCTCGTCTAAGAAATGCTTTATCTGATGGTACTCTTAATAACGAGGATTATGCAGCTGCCCAAGCATTAGGACTTAATTTAAGAAGCATGATGGATTCTTATCTTCCACAAAAAGAAGAAGTTGAAGAACCACAGTAGAATAGATGGCAGCAAATGTTTAATTACGGTAATGCTGACGATCTATATAATAAAGTAAAGGCTTGGAATGATTTTCCTGAATTTTCTTCTCATATAGGAAAAGCTGAAAGGGGAGCTACTGATTATCTTAAAAATAGATTATCAATAGACCATACTCTAAATAGTTCTACTGTAGGTGCTTATTATAGAAATGATTTCTTCCCCAAATTCTTTTCTTATCTTAATGATGAGAAATTTTCTCCAGAATATGTATCACAACATAAAGATGAGAGAGTACAAACTTGGGAAAAAGGAGGAACTCCTTTATATAAGTATTTAAATCAGAATTTAACTCTTGCTATAAGAAATAAAGAAAGAGGGGGTTCTTCATTATTAAATAGCGAAATATCTGACCAACTTAATCCTATCGGTGATGGTTATTGGACAGTTCCAGGCTCATTTAATGAAGAAAAAGGTACTATGTATTTATTTAATCCAGATTCTGGAGATTATAAGAAAGTATCTTTAAGAAATCCTAAATATAAAAATCTATTGTAGTCTTATCTTGCTAACAGAGGACTCGATCCACAAAATGAATCTCAAAGTGTTATTAATTGGGATGCCCCCTATTATTATGGAGGAACAGCTACTTAGCAATATGATGATACAGGAAAAGACGAAATATTAAAACAATTAATAGGTAATGTACAACCTGCTGCTACTAAAGTAACTGATGATGGAGGAATATCATCTGACAAAATAGAAAAAGACGGACTATGGAATAGATTTGTAAATAATCTTTCTGCTGGTTGGGAAACAGTTAAACAAGGATTTGGACAATTAGCAAATAATACTGATGACGGTGGATTTGGATATGATGTATCCAATAGGTTAGGCGGTCTTGGAAAAATAATAACAGGTGCTATTGGAGCAACTATTGGAAATGCTTTCGATTCCTTTGTTGGTGGATTACTTGGACAAGACGAATTAGTAGAAGGTATTGGAAGTTTATTTGATTCAGCTAAATATGAAGTAGCAGCAAATAAATTAAAGATGCCTTGGAATATATCTGAAGAAGAAATTAATGAGTTTGTTAAAAATAAAGTTATTCAAGAGTTGGAAGATAAAGGATATTTAAAGAATTTATCTGAACAAGAAAAACAAGCTCTTATAAATAAAAATATAAAAGCAGAAGGAGATAAAAGAGATTTTATCAATGGTATTATTGCTTTATTACCTGTAGGAAAAGGAGCTAAAACTGTTGGAAAAGGAATAAGAACAGTAAGACATCCAGTAAAAACAGCAAGAGCTGTAAAAGAGGGTGTTAAAGAAGGTTCTAAAAAAGCAGCAGAAGCAAAAGAAGCAGGTGCAGGTAAATGGGAAAGATTTAATGAGGCTCGTGCAAAAGCCAAAGAAAAAATGCACGAAGAATATCATAGGGAACCTACTCCAGAAGAAGCTGCTTCGAAAACTTCTATTGTTGATAGTGCAAAAGAAAAAGTAGAAATTGCAAAAAGAGCAAAAGAATTAAAAGCTGAAGGAAAAAGTTGGAAAGAAGCTTTAAAATAGGCTAGAGAAGAAGCAGCTGCTAAAAAAGAACCTGCTAAAGTAGTCGAAGAATCTACTAAAACTACTGAATCGGAAACACCTAAGACAGAGACTCCAAAAACAGAAGCATCAGCAGAACCTAAAGGTACTACATTACCAGAAGTTGAAGTTGTTGCAAAAGCTCCTGAAGCAAAAGCTCCTGCAGAAGCTCCTAAAATATCTCCTTCTGGAGAATTAGAAATTCCTTTTGAAGAATTTAAGAAAGAGGAACCAAAGAAAACAGAGGCTCCTAAAGAAGAACCTAAAAAATCTGAACCAAAGAAAGAAGAACCTAAAAAAGAAGAACCTAAAAAAGAAGAATCTAAAGAAGAAAAGAAAGAAGATTCTGAAGAAAGTAAAACAGAGAAAATTCTTGACGAATTAGCTAAAGAAAAAGAAAGAAAAGCTAAAGAAAATACTGCAAAGAAATAGGCTTTTAGGGATTTATTAAAAGCAACTCGTAATGCCGGATTAGCTGTTGGAAATGCTCAGTAGTCAGTTTCAAGTAGAAAACGACAAAGAGTAAAACAACATAAATCAGGAGGTATTATAAAAGCTCTTGGAGGAACAAAATTCTGGTATGACGGAATTTAGGATTATGATAAAACCAAGTATCCTTCTGATTATGATACTTCTAAATTAGTAAATGCTGATGATTTTGGCGATGCTTGGGTATCTAATGTTAAAGGATATGACCAATACCGTTATGTACCAACATAGCATGGTAATTATGGAGAGAATAATGATCACTGGAATTATACATCAGGAATAGAGAGTAACGATTATTACGAACAATTTGGTAAAGACTTGTTTAAAGATGGAAAGATTACTCCTATGGGAATAGCTTGGATGCAAGCAACTGATAAATTACTTCCAGAAAATTCTAGAGCAAGATTTTATGATTCTAATGGTTAGTTAATTAACTTACATAATCCAACTTCTTTAGATGTTCATAAAAGAGATGCTTCTGTATTAAATTCTTTAGCTGAATATATTAATGCTGTTAGAAACGACCATATATTAGGAGCTAGACATAATGTATTCTTAAAAAGAGGAAAACGTTATTTCTACACTGACGAAAACGGAGTACAGCATTGGGTAGACCCAAGTATTGTAAGTAAATATAAAGTTTCAGAAACTCCTGTAACAAGTGGTTGGAACGAAGATAAGACTACATTTTGGGATGATTATGAAATAACTGGATTATTAGATAATCCTTAGAATAATCCATAGCAAAATGATAATGTAGGAACATTATTAAATCAATCAGACCCTTCTAAGGGAAATAGAATAGATTTAAGTAATCTATATCAATTCGCTCCAGCTTTATTGGGAGCACTTAGAGCGGGAATGAACGTCGGATTTAATAATAGGAATACAAGACGTTATCTTGCTGATAGACAAGTTCCATTAGTTAGTCCATATCAAACATATCGCCAAACATATGGTGATTATATTGCTTTAAGAGGAGCAGAAGATGCTGCAGCTAGAATACAAAATTTAGCTTCTAAACCAAGAACTTCCGATTCTCAACATAATGCTTTAGTTATGTTAGAAGGTATTGATAAAGCTAATCAATACAGATTAAAAGGAGAACAGCAAAATGCTGAAACGATTAGAAAAACAGGAGAACTTGCTGCTCAACATTAGGATAAGAATACTGAAAGAGCTTGGCAAGCAGCCGTTAAAAATAACTTATCACTTGCTGAAGAAGCTAATTATAGAGCCAGTGTTAATGCTACTAATCGTAAGCAAAACCATGATATATGGTGGAATAAATGGTATCCATCATACGTAGAACATCCTCTTGTTCAAGCAGTTTAGGAAAGAAAAGCAAAACAAAAATATCTTGATTTCTTAGGTCAGAAAAATTATCTTGATTCTTTAAAACCAGATTTATCATGGTATGAATAGGCACAACTTGATAAGTATAATAAAGCAACTACTGAAGAAGAAAAACAAGCTATTATGAATGAAACTCTTAATACTAAAAAAGCAGTAGCAGATGCTTATTAGAGAAATTATATCAGTGCTTTAGCTCGATTAAATGGATTAAGAAATCGTTATACAAGTTGGACTCCAAGTATAGCAACTCCTGGTTACTTTAAAAATGGTGGTGATATTACTACTACTATGGTTAAAGAAAGAAATAAGGATAATGAAAGACTTTGGAAACAAATCGAACATATAGCAGAAAGATTTTGGAGATAGTATGGTAAAATGAAACAACCAGACTTTGTAAGAATAATTAAATGAAAGTAACTTTTAGAAAATTCCAGAGTGGGGGAGCTCTTCCCCCTATCTGGGCTGATTATACTCCAGTAATTGCCAATGAAACTGTTCCAGATCCTATGTTAAACTATTTAGCATAGTTGGTATCTGGAGAAACTACTGGAACAACAAGCAAATCGTCATCAAAGTCTTCTTCGAGTTCTGGAAGTGACGGTATGCCTACTATTAAAGATACATTAGCACTATTAAAAGATATGAAAGGATTAGATGTGGACCAACATCAGGCTATATAGGCTCTGATGGCATCAGCACCAAATCCAGCAATGGAAGCGGCTTTTGGTACAACATCTTTTAATCCTATTACACAATATTATAAGAACTTAGAAATAATTAATAAAGTAGTATAGAGTAAAGAAGAATTTGATAAAGCATACGATTAGGCTAAATCTAACGATGCCTTATCTGAAGTAGCTATAGATTCAGATGGAAGAATGGCTGTTATTAATAAGAAAACTAACTCTCTTACTACTATAAGACCAGAAGAATACTTTAAAAATTCTTCTTAGTATATAGTACAAACTAATTCTCAATTACTTTAGAAAAGAAAAACGGATAGTAGTATGGCTTTTCAAAATAAAGTACTTGGAATAGTTGAAAATGGTACTAGTTTCAAACAAGTAAATGAAGTTATTAAAGCTATTGCCGATAAATTAGGAAATGTTCAAACTAATATGGAAGGATATGTAACTAAAGAAGACGGACAAATAGCACAAGGTATACAAGCACTTAAAGAATAGGCAACTGCGAATATTTCAGGTATGCCAATGGACGGTGTTTATAAAATGACTTCTAACACTGAATCCCAACAAGGACAAATCATATTAGCTGTTGATGCTATCTATCGTAATTTAAACGAAGCACAAAAAACTTGGCTTAAATTACGAGGAGGAGGCACTGAACAAGGAGCTAAAGCAGTTATTAAAGAAATAGTTTCAGCATCTTCTAAAGATAAAACAGAACTTAAAATGGATTATCAAAAGGATATTAATCCTGATGGTTCTGCAAAATCAAGTTCTGGAGAGGATGAAACTAAAGCTAAGTTTGATGATGTTACCCGATTCTTCTTAGGATTTGGAGAAAGAACTAAAACTACTATTCAAGGTAAAGGTATGCATGGTATAGAAGTTGATGCTAATACTATGAATGTTACTGATGGTAGTGGTCATATATTACAAAACGGTTCTTTACAATAGGCTTCTAAAGCTTGGGGAGGCGTTCTTAGAACAGATATGGCAACTATGGGAGATGCCAGAATACTTGTTGGAGCTACTAGTAAAGTTATTATAGAAGGTAGTAGAATACATTCTACAGAACTTCCTATTGACCCAGAAGCAGCTAGTAAAGGATATATTAAACCTAATCTTAAATTACTAGACCAAATACAAGAAGTAGAAAATCAACTTAGAAAGAAAGGTATCAATCCTACTGTTGACCCAGAACATCCTGACCAAAGGTAGATAGAACAAATTAATAAAGCATTTACTGATGCTAAACTCCCAGTAAAATATGATTCTAATGGTCAATTAAATACTGGAGCATATCATAGATTTGCTATGGTAGCAGCTACTACTACAAAAGATGCTTTTGTTGATAAAACTCCTACTTTAGGATATAGGGATGCATCTGAAGCAGAAAGAAAAGCATATGAAGAAAATATGCGTAGACAAGGAGATGCTTATAAAAACTTTAATATTTCAGATGGATGGCCAGGAGTCGGATGGTTTAGTGATGATGTTTATACTGGAATGGTTTATATACCTGTAACAGATGATATTTTCACAGCTATGCAAGGAAGTAATACTAGATTAAATCCTTCAGAGATGTATAATATAGAAGAGAAAAACCAACAAACTAAAGCCGCTTTAGCTTTAGGATATAATGCCCCTCCATCAAGGGGAGATTGGTAATTTATGAAAAAAGAAAATGATTTAATATTAAATATGCTTGCAAATCCCGGCTTTTCAGTCAGGGATTTCGCAAGTGTAGGATTAGATACTAAAAATACTTCATTAGAGCCAGAAAGCACTTATGCTTCTTCTCCTATGATTTAGTCTAATCCAGCATTTCATTCAGCTGATGGTAAATTTGACCCAGCTAAATTTCATTAGACATATCAAGTAGCATAGGCTGCTTATAATCAATTAGATAAGGAGGAATCTCCTACTTTTAGTAAATATAATATATTTGCTCCGGTTAAATAGAGAAACTGGGGACCATAGTTTAAATTTACAAAACAAGCCAATCCTGAGGAAACTACTCGTAGTATGATTCGTTTTGGTGAATAGGAAGAACCCACAAAAACTCCTGAAGAAATAGCACAACATCATCAAGTATATGATTCTGCTACTGGTAAATGGTTAGATTCTCCAGAGGATTCTTTCTGGAAGACTACTTGGGGCACCATCACAGGTGATACTAGAGTAATGGCAGCATATGATGATGACGTTGACGTAAATGGAAAAACTAGCAAAGAAGCTGGTTTTGATAAAGACCATATTGCTCATAGAAAGGGAGAATATAAGATAAATCCTGATACGGGAACTTATTATTATGAGACCTTAAATGGTAGAAATATTCATGGAAAACAAGTATTACATTTAACTGATATTCTCACAAATGAGGATTCGGCATGGAATGCTATGGACTTTATGGATAGTGATGATAAAGATAAAACTGTATTAGGCTCATTTATGAAAAACGCTTCTTTAGTAGGAGCTATGTTTATTCCAGGAATAGGAAAATGGGTAACTGCTGCTACTTTAATATAGCAAGCAGCTAATATAGGAACTACTTTAGGTAAAATATTCTTAGGTTCTGAAGACCCGACTTGGAATAATATGAAAGGATTCTTAGAAGCTACTAATGCTGTTAATACTCGTTCATAGTATGCGAAAGAACATACTTGGTCTATGGAAAATATGTTCGGATTAGCAGCTGATACTTTTGCTCAATTAGTATAGCAAAGACAACTATTCCAATACGCTCCTGCTTTATTTAGAGGAAGATGGGGAATAAACGAAAAGAACCAAGAAGCCTATCGTAAAGCTATAGAAGCAAAATTAAATGCAGCATCTGGCGAGGCTTTATAGAGATTTAAACCTGGTATGGCTGCAGAAGATATGGCTATCTCTATAATGAATGGAAAAAATGGCCAATTAATGTATAATGCAGCAGAAGCAGCAGCATAGTTAGAGAATTATATGAATAAATATTATAAAACAGGAGAATTATTGTCAAGAGCATACATGACAATGCTTACTGTTCATGATATTTATGATGAAGCTCGAGAAACTGGTGCTGGCAATTGGGAATCGGCATTACTTACTTTAGGATATGCGAGTGCTGAATGGTGGCTATTAGGTAAGGATATTGGTAAATGGGTATTACCCGAATTAAGAGAGAATAGACTTCTTAATAGAAGAGTATCACAAGTCCTTACTAAAGATATGATTGATTCTATGAAAATAGAAGCACAATAGGCTGCAGGAAACTCAGTAAAAGAAATGACTCGTGCCAATAGACTTATCAATTTAGGTAAAAAAATTGCTTTTGCTGATTTTGAAGTAGGAAATGTTACTAAAAAACCATTCACAGAAGCTGTTAGACAAAGTGCTATGGCAGGATTAGCAGAAGGTACGGAAGAAGTATCTGAAGAATTACTTAGTGATTTCAGTAAAGCCATATTCAATGGTTTACAATTATTAAGAAGTCCTGAAAATAGACATCAATTTGAGGATACTAATCTTGATAATTTCTTTAGTGCTGATACATTAAGTCGTTATGGAATGAATTTCTTAGGAGGTATCCTTGGTGGTTCTGTGGCAAATGCTAAAGTAAATTATACTCAAGCAAGAGATTTGAGTAATATGGACTATAATAAAGCTGTCCAACAAGTTATTCAAATGGAAAGAAATGGCACTATTGGAGGTCTTAGAAAGTTTATAAATCAAGAAACTATTGGTAGTAAACATTTATCTGCAAGTTAGTTCTCAAAAGATGCTGCAGGTAATATTATTTGGGCAGAAGCAACTGATGAAAATGATAGTCAAGATACTTACATTAAAAATTTAGTCAATAAACAACTTGACCTTATTCATAATACTATACATTCTGTTGGTGGAAATATCTCTGATGAATCATTGCTTGATAAAAATGCAGAAGTTGCCAAAAATATAAGAGCGGATTTCTTAATGAAAACCACAACTGCGGGAAGATTTCTTCAAGAATTTAATGAATTAAATCTTCGTGCTGTAAAGGAAATTAATTATATAAATCAGCAACAAGCAAGAATTAAAACAGATGCTACCACTAGTGATACAAATAAAGATGTTGATGTTGAAGTAATAGAAGCTGATATTAAGAAACATCAAGATAAATTAAATGAAATTAAAAAAGAAATCCAGGAATATACTGAGGGAAGTAAAGCAGCTGAATTAATGGCAAGTGCCTTACTGGAAACCTCACCTGGTTTATTAGCTCCATTTGTAGGTAAATCATTATTAGGATTAAGAGGATTTGCTGAATTATATTATCGTAAACCTTACGAATCTTTGAATCAAGAAGAAATTGATAAAGCAAATGAAACTTATCAAAATTTCTTAGAAACTAACAAAAAAGATGTTGTATGGGCAGGTGCTAATAATTATATTGATATTTCCAGAAGAATCGGTGGAAATCTTATGACTATTTCTGAAGTAGCCAGATAGATGAATGAAAACGAGGAATTAAAATCACTTATTACAAGTGTTGAATAGATATATCAACAATTCAGACCTTTTATTTTAGAAAGAGGAGGATTATCTGAAGATGCTTGGTTAACTAAATTTCAAGAATTTGTTCAATTAAATCCATCTGCTTTAGAAGGAGAAGTTGGAGGTAAAACATTAAGAGAAAATATTCAGAATTTATTTGAACTCAGAGAACTTGGTCTTACAGGACAAGAGGGAGGAATGAATGAAGAAGATTTTGCTTTTAATTTACATAAACTTCTTAATGATTATATATTTGAACAAGGAAAAATCCTTATTGATTCATTAGTAAAACCAACCGAAACTAATGGAGGAATTGGTAACACTAATGCCTTAGGATACGTTCCAGCAGCTTTAAGAGATAGAATTATTGATAGTTTACAATAGTTAAAAAAAGATTTACAATTAATTAATCCTTCATCTTCTATTGATGAGATAGCTGATAAATATGGAGAAGAAGTAGCATTAATGGCAGAAGAAAGAAGAGATGGTACTATAGATGCTTAGAAAACAGAAATGTATAATTATTTGAATAATGGTATCGAGGCTATTAAATCTCTTCCATATACTCCTATATTACAAATTGCTGATTAGTTTGCTCTTGACTTAACTGGAGAAAATCCTGTTAGAGTATCAGGAATAATGGCTCAAATGGAGCAATTATTAAATGATTATAGAGCAGATGTTACTAATTTTAATATTAGTGATGATGCAATTAAGGCTCGTTTAAGAGAAGCTATTAAAATTCTTGAAATGTTAAAAGCAGCTGTTGAAGGAGCTAGAACGGATAATATGTTCATTAATGTGGAAGACGGTTAGGATAAAACTGATGTTTGGGGAGGAATAAATGATAGAATTAATCTTATTCATAAAAATACTCCTAAAGCAAAAAGGTCTTCCGAAGAAGGTTCTGAAGAAACTGATGAATGGATTGATTTACCAACTATATCTGGAGATATTGCCGATATGATTGTAACAGATGTTAATTCTACCTTAAGAAAGTTAGAAACATATGCTACATTATATGGTATAAATCAAGGACAAAAACTTAATAAACAAAATAGAGTTTTAACTAATTTAAGTTATCTTTTATATAGGTCATTATCTAAGTTATGCGATTCTGAACTTCCAGAAGGTTGGGATAATTCTAAACTAAAAGAAGTTAGGGAAGAATTAACTCTAATGGCAAGAGAGGCTAATAAAGAAGAAAGAAAACTTGGATTATCTCCAATTGAAAGAAAACAACTTCAAGAAGAAAGATTAAAGCTTCAACGTGCATTATGGGAATTCTTTAATGTTACAAATAAAGAATCTTTCGAGAATGAAGAAAAGTTAGCTGAATTATTTAGTCCTCAAAGATTCCATTATTCTTTAGAAAGAACGGAATTGTTAACTGAAGATCTAGAAAATCTTGAAGATATTTCTTTTATCTGGTTCTTAGAAGCCAATGCTGCTTTAAATCCGGATGCTTTCTATGAAAGATATAAAGAAATATTAAAACAAGAGAAAATTGCTCCTTTAGCAGGATAGGAACTTGGAGTATTCTTAAATCTCGCAAATGCAATTAATGGAAATATTCAAACAAGATTCCAAAAAGCTATTTAGAAAGCTATTATAGATGATGCTTTATCTAATAATAGTTCTTACAATAGTAGAAAAGCTTATCTTGAAAAATATAAAGTAGAAAGTGCTGATATATTAGCAGCTACAAAGGAAACTTTTGAATTAACTATTAAAAATTCGGAAATGATTCCTAAATTCTCTCATATTACATTTATGGAGGGTATTCCTGGAGCAGGAAAAAGTGACGCTGTTGATAAACTAACTGTTGCTTTCTTATTAAAATATTTCCCAGAAACACTTCAAAAAGCATTTGTAGCGCACGTTTCAGAAGAAAGTGCTGAACAATTAGCTAAAAATAGTGCTATTCCAGAAGGACAATACCAAGTTTTCAGTAGAGAATCTCTGATGAAGAAAGTTGATCCCGAATGGAAAGAAGCAGAAAAAGATAATGAAGGAAATTACATATTAAGTGATGAAGATTTTATAATAACAGATGATGGGGAGATTATTCCTAATTATACTGTTCCAGAAACAGATGATATTCCTTCTATAATTATTATTGATGAATTATCTCGTTATACCTATTTTGATTTATATAAAATAAATGCTTATGCTAAAAAATATGGTATTTCGGTTATTACATCAGGAGATTTGGATTAGATTTAGGCTAAAGGTAAAGTAAAACTTTCTAAAAGGTATAAGGAAGAAGCTAATAAATAGCTTAGAAAAGAGAACATAAAAGATAGGGAAGGAAAACAATTAATTATTAAAGATGATTATATATTTGAATTTAAATTAGACAGAAATTCTATACCAAGTGTTCCTAAATTAGGAACAAGTATGAGAACTGCTAATCAACAAAAAAATATAAATCTTAAGATTGCTCAAGAAAAAGTAAATAATCCGGAAGGAGAATTAGCTTTACATTATTATCAAAAGGATGTTTTAAGAGGAGATAAAATTCTTCGTCCTGATTAGTTAGAACAAGCCAAAGCTGATATAGATATGATGTTAGCAGACTTAGGAGAAGGAGAAACATTAAGTTATATCTATTATGATAAAAATACTCCTTTATTTAAACTACTTGCTAATAATATTAGTGCTGATGGTAAAACTGCTGAATATAAAGGCAGAACCATAAATCTATGGGAAGGAACTTCTGCCCAAGGTAAAGAAGGTAAATATTGGGTTATAGAAGTAAATCCTAGATTGGAGGAAAAAAATTATATGCAGGAATTATATACAGGAATTACCAGAGCACAAGAAGCTAGTTTAATAATGGCTCCTCCTTCAGTTAAAACTTTATCATTAAAAGCAGTTTAGGATAATTTTACTCAACAAGAATCTATTGGTTCTGAACAAGCTATTAAAACTTATACTGAAAAATATACAGGTATTTTAGACGAATTAGTAACTACTAATACTGAACTTAAATTAGAAAAAAGAACTCCAGAAGGAGTAGTAGTAAGTGTAGGAACTCCAAGAACTGATGAAGAATCAACTACTGATGGAACTTCTACAGAAACTCCTGTAGAAGAATCTTCTACGGAAGAAGAGTCTACTTCAGAAGAACCTGCTTCGAAAGAAGTCGCAACTGAGGAACCTGTTACTGAGGAACCTCCTGTTGAAGAACCTACTGGAGAAGGAACTACCGATGAGGAAACTTATGGAGAAATAGAACCCGCAGTAGAACCTACTATTCCAGAACCAGAACCCGAAACTCCTTCAGTAAATGAGGAAGTAGTATAGGATTTAATTCCAGAAAATGAAGCAGAAGGAAATAATCCAATATTTACTGATTCAGAAATATCTGATAATTATGAAAATGAGGTTTAGAGATTAACTGATTCTGATAATGCTGAAGAACATGAGGACGATGATGTTTCAGAAGTAGATGAGAAAATGCCTAATTTACTTTTCTCTAATGCTACTTTCGAATTAGGAGGTGAAGATGTTGATGGAGAATTTCAACCTTATAAACATGGGGAAGAAAGATAGGATGCTGCTAACGGATTAATTAAATTATTAAGACTTAAACAGGCTGGTGGTTTAGGAAGAGCTCATTTTACTACTAAAACTGCTGATTTAATTTCTACATTAGTGGCTCTTAGAAATTTAGCATATAATATAAAGGATAAGAAAGAATTAGAAAATAAAATAGGCCGTCTATTGGATATTCCAGGAGTTTATGTTAGATTTGCTATTATAAATAAATCAGAATACGAAGGTAAAAATTGGTTAAAATTCTTTAAAAGAAAGATTGAAACCTTATTATTTAATAGAGGAAAACATAATAGACAACATTAGGTAAATATGAGAAATCTGACTATGATAGTCGGAACAGATAAAACTGGAGATTTCTTAGAATTACCTTTATTAGCTATTAATAATCCTATTAATTTAATTACTCTCAAAGAAGATAACGATTACGTATATCCTGATTTATATTATGCTTATGATAGAGCTTTAAGAGAAACTGGTAGTCAGCCTAAAGCTATTAGACGTCTTTTAGACGATACAGCATTAGCAAATAAATATAAACCTATTTTAAATCTTGCTAATCTTTATGTAAATACCCAAGAAAGTAATACTATTTTCTATTTTGGAGACGAAACAGATCCAGATTGGACAATAGCTAGGGACTTAAAGAATTTTGGTCCACAGCTTAATATCCATAGAGGAGAAAATATTGATTAGGAAGAAATGCAATAGGGAGAACAGATATTTGACTTAGATACTTTAAATGACCCAGAAATACATATCTCAGAAATAGTTACTACTACTTCTGGAAAAATAGAAGTAGGTGGAAAGGTTATATATTTAGCAAAACCGGGACATAATGTAGTATTCTATTCTTCAGATCCTAATTTACAGGATACAAAATCTATGGAAAACTATTATGTAAATCATAAGAGATATGTAAATGGGGATAAAAGTGTTGGAGAAAAATATGCTGAACCTAAAGTTAAAATGGCTTATGTGTTACCTCCTGAAATAACTGTTAGAGAATATTTAGAAAGTGTTGATGCATTTACAAAAGGAGATAAAACACCTCCTCTTGGAAATATAAATACAGCTTATAAAGTATTATCTTTTATAATAGAAAAAGATCCTAATTTCTTAAAAGATTGGTTCTCACAAAACTATGGAGTTAGTGGAGAAATTTATTATAAAGAATTGGTCAGAGTATTAGATGAGATAAAAAGATTAACTCCAGAAAAGGGACAACCATATACTGAATAGAGAGATTTATTATTATCTCATGATGGTTTTGATTTTGGTACATTACAATTACCTAATGGTTCATTGAATAGTCAACTCCAAAATACTATAAGACTTATTATTAGACCCGCTGTTGTTAATTTAGATACAGGAGGAGTAAATTGGAGAGGAGAACGTCAAGAACAAAATATAGAAAAAATTTCTCAACTGTTTGCTGATAATGGAATGAAACTTTATTATCAATCTGCTTTAACAAATGCAGAAGATAACCGAGATTTAAAACATTTTGTTCGTATTAAAGTAGACCCAAATAATAGATTTGGAGTTTTAAGAGCAGGAATTGCTGATACTAAATTTAAAGTAAGAGGTAATCCTTCTACAGCAATGTTCTCTACAAATGTTTCCGAAGAAACAGCTGCTGCTTTTAATAAGTATATTGAAAAGTTCTTAGAAAGAATAGGTAGTAATGGTAAACAGGTTTATTCAAGTGATAATAAACAATATTTAAATGGAAATTCAAAAATAGGTGGAGTAACACCTCCTAATTCATTCCATCCAGATATTAACAATATCATCACTATGTTAGGAATAACTGGAATAGAGCCTATTTCTGTTAATGATAATTCTATCGAAACCAAACGTAAAATAGTTGAATATGTAAGATAGAATCATCCTAAGAGATTAGCTATGATTCTTCCTAATGGAGATTTAGTTGTTAGTAATGAAAGTAATATATTTGTTAATTCAACAATTAGTTCTTATCCAGAAGACGGGGAATCTATAACTAATAACGAGCTTAATCCAAAATCTATGGAAGCATAGGATGGAAAAGCTAAGTTTATTCTTACTGATTCTGAAGGAGTTGTATATGATGCTGAATACTATTTAGATAGTAAAGAGTTATCTTTAACTGCACAACAACCTAAGGTTTAGAAACCTACTCCTGTACAAACAGATAGGGTTATAGAAAGACCTATAATGCAAGTTACTGAAGATAATTTCTTAGCTTGGAGAGAAGTTATGAAAATTTTAGGTTCCGGTATTAAAACCAGACCTGAAATTAAAAAGATAGGTAAGGACAACATTTCAATAACTTCTGATATTATAGACAAGGCAAATAAGGAATTAAAAAAATCTACAATAGCCTTGAATTTAAGAAAAGATGCGAGATAGATAATGGCTGAGTCATATCCTGGAGGTATTACTTTAGATCCAGAAAAAGAAGAAAATAAAACTATCTTAGATATTTTGGATTCTATATTAAATTATGTAGATGCTTCAGAAGTAAACACAGATACTCCTTAGGTAGATACTTAGGAAAATGAAGATTAGTAGGGAGCAAGTTGTGTTCCGACTACACATACAATAAAATTTAATTAATATGGGAAAAATAAACACATGTGCATTTGAACCCGAATCATTTTAGAGTGGGCTAGAAGAAATTCTAGCTCCTCTAATTAATGATTCTTTAGAAGATGTATTAGAATATGATGGACAAATAACTGATAATATAAGAAAAGGTTATTTACATTGGGCGTTAAAAAGAATAGGAGAAACTTTTGGTATAACCAGAAGAAATGTAGAAGAAGCTACCGAATTAGCTGGTGATATTTTATATACAAATATTGAGGAAAACCTATTACCTGATGAAGATGATTTTGACGTTATTATTGGTAATGATTTGACATCTAATACATCTGGAACTCCTGTTTAGGAAGCCAAAGAAGAGCTTACTACACAAGGGTTAATAAATCAAGAATTTAATGAGGAAGCTCAAAGAAGAGCTAAATTTAATGATAATATTTTTACTTCTAATTATGGAAAAGCTATGGATGCAAAAATTATGGCTAAAAGAATGGGAGAAGATATTATTATTAAATCATGTCTTGTAAGTGAAGATGGAAGAATTGTTTAGAATGAATCACAACTTAATGAAGAAGTTAGAAAACAACAACAAAAACTTCTTGATAAAGTATTATTATATTTAAGAAATCGTCTTAAACCCGAAGTTATAGAGAAAAATCCAGATATCTTTGGAAAAGGTCTAATGTATGACAAAAATGGTTATACAGGAATAGTAGAACTTATTCAAGATAGATTTGGAGGATATTTATCGAAAGATAGTTTTAATGAGTCTGAATTAGATGAACTTTCTAGAGTAGTATTAAGTCGTTACGGTAATGTAAAAGCTAAAACTAAATTAGATGGTTATAATGCTTGGGTATTGTTAACTAATTTTGATACTCTTTTAGAAAGAACATTTGGTAAAGCAATTAATATAAATCCAGAATACTCTAAATATACTCATCATGATAAGTATAGTATGAGTAAAAAAGGTTCTAATGTATACCAAACTTGGAGAACTAGTGATGAAATATTCTTATCTAAAGAAGTTAATAATATAGTACAATTATTAATAACTCATTGCCCATATTTAGTTAAAAAAGGAGAAAGTATGGGAGATGTATATGTCAAGTTTAATCAATTTGAATATATAATTAGTAAAATAAAAGACTTATTAAATAATTTAAGAGACTCTAACTATGTTTTTGCTTGGGACCAAATATATGAATTGGGATTAAGTGATATGACAGTAGGTATTATATAGGGTAAATCAATGCAACAATTATTAGGCTTAGAAGGAACAGATCCTCAGTTATTTTGGCCTGCAATTTTTGAGGTGCTTGATAATGAATCTCTTTATAATAGATTAATTGGTGATGGAGGTCCTGTACAACCTAAATATTTCGACGAAACTGATTAGAATATTATACATTCTTTGAGTGAGGGTATTTTTAGTGAATCTTCTCCAAATAGTTTATATAGTATAAATCTTAAATCGGGTTTGGATAGAACAAATTATTTTAGTTATATAACTTAGGTAACTACCTCTGTTTTCGGGTCTAAATATTTGCAATACTTTAAAGACAATGATGGAAATATATATGTTAGAAATATGTTTGACCAAAGTATTAATAATATTAGACGTAAAATAGAATAGAATGTTTCGGCTTTAAATAGTAGAAGAATTACTAATTATGATGAATGGCAAAATGGAGAATATCAGGTATAGATGAATTATACTTCTGATTTTATTACTCCAGATATGAAATTATCATCTAAAAAAGGAAAAGAGTTAAATGCTACTATTGATAATATTACTTTAGGTAACTGGTCCGGAACACTTATTGTTAAAAATGAAAATGGAGCTTTAAATTATTATTTACAAAATAAAGAAACAGGTAATATTATTGCTAGTAAGAGTGATTTAGATGATTTTAATTTAGTTACTTATGATTTTCTGGCTAAATAGATTGAATCATTTAAAGGAATTTCTTTTATAATTCCTCATTTCTCTAATTTATCTGTTCAAGATGTTGATTTACAAGTTGATGTAGATATTAAAACAGGTAATGTTACTACTAAATACGGAGGTAAAAAAGTATCACTATCTAATTCTTCTTGGGAATCGATATCTCTTTTTGTAGAAGACGTTTTAAGGCTTAATTTCGAAAATAAACCTCAGTTCTTTAATCATTTTAAAAACCTTAATGGTGAAGATTCTGAAATAGCAGAGAAACTTTTAGGATTGGCATCTAGAGTATTAATGAACTCTTTTGTATCAGGTAAAATTCTTGTGGATGGTAGAGGAAAAATGTTAACTGAACCTAATGCGGTAAAAAAGAAATTAAACTCGTTATATGGAACAAGTGTACCTGTTTATAATAAGAATATTGCTGAAATAAACATGTTTACTGATGCTGATAGAGCTGTTTTAGGAAATTTAGCTTGGGCACAAGCATTGGCAGAGGGTACTATTACTTCTTCACAAATTAAAGATGGTAATGGTAATGCTATGTCTTCTTGTACTTTAAGTAGACTACTTGGTTCTTACAGACACCAATGGGAAATTCAAAATAAATAGCCCAATTCCGCTACTAGAAACTTTCATTTACTAAGAAATGGAGTACTTAAACAAGTATATGCTGTAAAAGATTTTAAAGATATATACGCAAGTCAATCTAAATCTTCTTTGGATATGACATCACAAGAAATGGAAGAAGGTTCATTCTTGTATGATTTCGTATCAGGATTAATTGAAGACCCTAAAAATAATAAAACTTTAGGAAACGGAATTATTGCATTACTTGCTTCTGTAAATGCAGATAAAGGAAATATCGGTAGGTTAGTAATAGACCTTAATAAAGAAGTATCTTTTGAATATAAAGGAAAAAATACTGTTACTAAAATTATCGATATTCTTATGCCTAAACAAACTGATGAATCTTATTCATATAGAGCGATAAATAAAGATACTTCTATGTTAGAAGAATTTATTCGCCAAGAAATGAAAGATTATTTTGATTAGGCATATGCTAATATTAATGAAGAATGGAGAAAGGTTTATGAAGCAGCTATTCAACAAGGTAAATTACAAAGACCTGGAGTTGAACCAACTGATTATCAAGGATATATGATGCAGAATTTAAATACCTTAGGAGGTATGAATAAGTTAAATGACATCATAAAAAGAAATAATCTTGATTATCCTAATAGTCAAATTGTTTTAATAGACCAAGTACATTATGTGGAAGACGGTAATCAGTTAGTAAAAAATAGAACTTTTGAAACTTTAAGAAACCGTTTTTCTAATCCTTAGACAACAGCTGATTTCTTCTATGAACAATCTATTTCTACTTTAGGAAATTTATTAAAAGATGATTTCTCTATAGTAATTCCTTTAGATGAAGATGTAGAAGTATCTCCAGAAATAAAATTATTAAGAAGAAATCTTAAAGGAGACTGGATAGACGTTAATTCAAATAAACTTATTTTAGCCAAAATAGGTGATAAGAATATAACCAAAACAGCTGATTTATTCTCATTAGCTTCTAAATATAATATTCCTATAAAATTAGATAACGGGGATATTAGAAATCCTATTGATATTATTTAGGATATAATAAAATAGGGAAATGAAACATTTACATTTAATCCTTTCTTAGCTAACTATAATGAAGTACAATATTTATTTAGTCAAGAATGGTTATTCTCAACTGTAGGTTCTCATTATGCACATCCAGCTAAAGCATTTACTGATGAATTAGTCGAAGAAGCTTCTAGATACAATGCTCAAAATAAACGTAATGTATCTATGACAGCTGCTATGCATGCTTTCCAAAAAGGATTATTAAGTGGTATCCCAAGTGATTATAATATTGCTATTATACGTGATGTGAAGGATACTCAATATAATGTTTCTGGAGAAATTGATGGTAAAGTAAAACCTTATGATGGTGCTACATTTGTAAACCCTTTTATCGTTTACTTAGAAAATGCTTCTCTTGGTGGAGCAGCCGCAGGTGTTGTTAAAAAACAATTCGTACACTTCTACGATGAAAAGACTGGAACTGGTGGTATTATTAAAACAGCAGGATTCGGATTAACAAATGACTTAATTAAAAACTCCGTCTTCTATCAAACTATGATGTATAACATGACACATTATATTTGGAGGAATGAAGATGGTTCGGCTGCTGATATTGATATTACACGAAATTGGAAAAATCAACCTATTCAATACTATAATTCTGGTGATAAAAACGGAAATAAATATTTCCGTGACCCACAAACAGGTAAATATTATAGAATTGATAAAATCGAAAAAGTTGGAATTAATCAATACCAAAGAACTTTAACAGAATGTGATTAGAATGGAGTTGCTCAATCTGCTCCTATTTTAGAACAAGAGGCTCAAACAGTAAATAGTAACTATAGGTTATGGCAATTATTCGGAGGAGAAAATTCTGTTGAAATAATGAAAGGTAATACTACTTTTACCCCTTCAGAATATTCTATATAGGCAGTTGTTAATGCTATGAATTCTATTGGTACAGTGAAGGCTGGATATACAATTGATTAGGTAAGAAGCCAATCTCAATTATATCAACCTCTTAAACATTCTGATGTTCATTATATGCCTACAGAAGGTGCTGTAAAACAAGGTGCTGGTAATATCAATGGTAAAGAATGTTATACAGACCCTTGTAATTTGAATATAATGCGTATTCATATGAATCAAGCAGGTATTCAATTGGATAAAGAGCACCATGCTGATAACGAGCGTCTTTCTTAGATGACACAGGTTATTTCTTCTTGTGCTGCTCGTGGTTATACTCCAGAAGAAGCTATGGAAATGTATCAAGCTCTTTCAAGTCTTACTGAATTAGGTATTTCAGAATATATTGATTCTTTTAAAGAATATTTTAAAAATCCTAATAAGGAGGAAAATAAAGATGCTTTCCAAAAAGCAATTACTGATACAATTGTTGATGCTTTAGTTCATTAGGATAATAGCGATTCAGATATTCTATCTATAATCACTCAAAAATTGATGGATAAAGCTAAAGAAGGTAAAGAAATTAAATTTAAGGATATTAAAGGGGTTATTCCTTATAGTGACCCAGGTGTATTTAGAAAAGTAGCTTCTACTATAAATGTAGCACTTACTAAATCGTCTATTAAGATTAAAATCCCAGGACTATTATCTGTTCTTTGTCCTTCTTTTGGTATAATGAAACTTTACGGTAATAAGAAACTTGAAGCATATCCTCATAAACAAGCTTTAGAGGAAGCATAGAGAGTTCTTGAGGAAACTGCTGAAAACAACTTAGTATCTAGAGTACATGATGTTGAATTAGGAAGACATTATAAAATATATGGCTCTAATTTAGAAAATACTCTTTAGGCTTTAGGTTCTGGAGAAATAAAAACGGATGCTTCTGGAAATCAATATATTGATTTTAATTTAGTTACTCCGACATAGTATAATGCTCTTCGAAATATAATTGACCCAGATCCAAATGAATATAGTCAAGAAGATGCTCTTAGTTATGACCCATTCTATGAAGGAAATATAGATTCTGAATTATTTAAGAATCCTTTCTCAGAAGGAGGACTAAATGTAGGAAGTCAAGAAAGAGCAGATGAATTATTTGAAGCTTTATTACGTGGAGAAGAAGAATATTCTGGTATTAATTTAGGATTCTATGTTAGATAGAGAGATGCTATTTTACAAAAAATAGAATCAGGTGCTCTTGATAACATACCTTTACAATATGTAAAAGCCGAATCTGAAGGAAAAGCTAGAATTATTGGTAATCTTATTCGTGAAAAGAAAGCAAGACAACATGGTATAACCAAGATTGTCGAAAATATTGTTCCAGGTAGAGATTTAGCAAATTATAATGTTAGATTTACTGCTAATGGAAGAAGATTCCAGATTTGGGATTTAGAATCTGTTCAAAAACTGTTTAAACTTAAAGGACAGAAAGGATATGACCAAGAGGAAGCCATCAGACTGACTCGTAAAGTACAAGAGGATTTACAAGCATTAACAAAAGCCAAAGACCAAAGTATTGCTTAGGAAGTAACTTTAACTGGAGGTAGAAAAGTAACAGTAGAACCAGATTCTATTGAAATTCAGCCTTATGAAATTGTTATGCCTAAGATATTTGCTTCAGTTTTCGGACTTGAAACTTATGATAGTGTTGATGAAATACTTAGAGACCCTGATTTCTTTACTAAACGTATTATCCAAAGATATACTAAATCTATTCCATCAGGTTTCTTTGATTTAGAATTAAAGAGAATAAATGGAAATCATATGTATTTCTTACAAAGAGATAGAGCAATAGTTTCTGAAAACTTTAGAAGAAAAGAAATAAAAACTATTGTAGAAAAAGGTAAAGTATTTAGGTGTGATGATGATAAAGGAGATATAATGTATCAATTATCTGTAACAGCAGAAGATGTTGAAAAAGGATTAAAACAGGATGAAGTCTGGGAATATATTTCTCCAGATGGAAAAGTTACTGAAGTTATAGTTACTGGAAATCTTAATGATAATAATAATATTAGTGACTATAATAACCTTAAACATTATATTGACAAAAACGGATTTGTATCTGTTAATATTTCTTCTAGAATAGATGATGTCAGTAAATATGTTGATATACTACAAAGAAGTAAAAATAAGTCTGCTAAAAGATTTATTAGATTCTTAAGATCTCAAGGTAGTGATGTGAAATCTACGATAAAAGAATTAAATAAAACTTTATCAGGTATAAATGATTCTTTAGGTAAAGGCGATTTTAAATTAACAGCTGAAGAATTAACGAATCCTGCTATTAGAATGATTCATGAAATAGGAATCGAGACACATACTTCTTTCCAACAATCTTTGGATATTATAGCCGCTCGTATTCCTGCTCAATCAATGCAATCATTCATGCCTATGCGTGTAGTTGCGTTTGATAACCCTGATAGAAATACTGCTTATGTAAGTACTGCTTAGATATGGTTACAGGGTTCTGACTATGATATAGACGCTGTTTCTCTTGCTACATATGCAATTGATAAAAGCGGAAGATTCGTAGGTTGGTCTCCATATTTTAATTTACAAAATATTGAATTATTAGGAGCTTCTAAGAGACTTCCTTTCCCAACTGGAAAAGAAGCAAAGAATGGAGCTTGGGGATTAGCTTATTCTGATTATGTAGGAACAGCACAAGACGAGAGTGATAAACCTTTCTATTGGACAAAAGATGGAATACAAACTCGTTTAAATACTTATAAAAGAATGCAAAATTTCATTAATTTATTAAAAGCAATTAATGAAGACGGTATTCCTATGCCTGCAGAACGTACTGTAGTACTTGATATTAACGGACAATCTTTAAGTGTACCTGTAGGAGATTGTATTGATGCTGTAAGAGACGCTGTTAATGAACATAATATGTATCTTAAAGAAGTTGGAAAAGATGAACTCGAAAATATGACAAAGAATTTTGTTTTATCAAGAGAATATATGATTTCGTCTAGTCCAGTCAATTTAATAGAATCACAAGCTCCTATTGATAGATAGACACAACCTCTAAAAGATATTGGTAATCAATCTCCTAAAGCATTAGATTCTGTAAGAGCTATACCCGGTGATTTTACAACAGCCATTCACGCTATTGTAGAAAACCAAACAGGTAAAAAAGGTGTGGGTATCTGTGCTGTTGGATTGAAATCTTTCTTTGCTTTAACTCAATATTATAACTATCTTCTTAATCATGGAACTGCAGAATAGCAAGAAAATCTGAAATTAGGACCTAAAGGAAGTGGAGTATTTGTAGCAGGAAAATATTATAACTTATTAGCAAACGCTAGAGCAGAAAATCCTAATGAGACTATTACTAATAAAGATGTTCTCAGAATGATTACTTCTGTAAATAACGACAAAGACGCCGCTCTTGTTCTATCTGCATTACTATCTCTGGCTACTGATAATGCTAAAGAGCTTCAGTTAGCTAAACTTAATGCTGGAACAAATATGTTAGGAATGTATGTTTATGGAATATCTATTGGTATGGATTTCAGAGATATTTCTGATATTCTTATGTCTCCTATAGGATTTAAAATAAGTTCTATGATGAACGATAATGTTTTCTCTGATGACCCAAGAATGAATATTCAAGATATATTTGACTATTTTGAATTAGGTCCAAGAAAAAAACTTAATGATTTCGAAGTAACCTATTTAAAAGACCAACATGTAACATCTCCGGTTGTCTATTTGAGAAGACTTATACTTAAAGAAAAAGGAAAAACCGAAAAAGAAGTTGGAAGGGTTAAAACATATGAATTACTAAAAGAATATGTTGATGAAATATTAAGTAAGGGTGATTTGGCTTATGCTATTGGAGAAGCAGAAAAATTAAGAAATAATTTTAAGCCAATTAAAAATAATATAGAATTAAATGCTGTCTTTAATAGACTGATGGATTTCGTAGAAACATACGTTATAGAAATGGATAGTAAGAATAATTCTTTATTATTTAATTCTAACAAGAAAGCCAAATTAAAGAAAATTATTTCTGGAGCACAAACAGGTGCCGATACTATCGGTCTAGAAGTAGGTCTTGAATTAGGTCTTGAGACTGGAGGTACTGCTCCTCCTGGATTCTAGAGAGAAAAATATGATGATGGCTATGATGCTTAGACTTTATAGGAAAAATTCGGAGTACATGAAATAAGTCCCGAATTATAGGGAGGAAAAAGAGGAAAAGAGTTCTATATTCCGAGAACAGAACAAAATGTTATTAATTCGGATGGTACTGTTTATTTCTATAATGGTAAACCTTCTCCTGGATATTACGCCACAAGAAGAGCAGCAGAGGAACATGGAAAACCATTTGTTGGAATCGATGTTACCTAGCCTAATATGTATATGTTAAAGAACTGGATGATTAAACATAACATAGAAACATTAAATGTTGCTGGAAATAGAGCTTCTTCATTTGGTGATAATGGAAATGTGATAAGAGAAGCTTTAACATTTGCAATGACTCCAACTTCTTATAGTGCATATAATGAATTTAAGAAATTAAGTGATGGTGCTGAAGAATTAAAAACTTTTGGTCAAATTCTTCATGTAAACCAGGGATTGCCTTCTTCTGCATTAGAATTAATTAGTTTAATTGATAATATAGAAGGAGCTATATCTTCAAGATTATATGCTCGTTATAGAGAAGCTAAAAGACGTAATCCACATGATAAAAATATAAAATTAGAGGATTATACATTTAATTTACATGAATTCTTATATGGAGATCCTAGTCAAGCAAATCCAAGAGAATATACTGATAGTATAATAGCTGCTTATGAAGAAAATAAAGCTGCATTTAATTTGCTTGATGCTGTTGATAAAGTTCCTCATTTCCGTTCTTATTTATAGGTTGCCGATATGGCACATCAATCTTTAATGAAATCTTCTGCTAAATATAGAGCAATTTATAATTTAGGAAGATATGCTATTGAACAAATAGGAGCTAAAACTTCAACAGATAAAGAAAGTGTATATAAGAGAACCGAAAGTTTTGTAAATGATTATCTACGTCGTACTTGGATGTTAGATAGGGGTATACAAATAAAAGTTCCTTATAAACAACAGTTCTTTGATGAATAGGCTACTCCTCTTGATTTAGTAATAGGTACAGAATATTATGATATTTTAGGAGCTAAAAAGGAAGTAACTTCTAATTTAGGAATGTAGATATAGCTTGGTATTAGAGTAAATGATGCTACCTTTAAAATGTTAATGGAAAAGAAAATTATTCCAGATTTAATGAAAGGTTATGCTGATTCTAATAGAAAACATAAAGTGTTATTATTAGAAAGTAATTTATTCATACAAAGTCTTGCTCCAGCATTAAATTCAAGAACTCCTAATTTTAATACCATTGTGGGATATTCTCTTCCTATAAATATGAGTCCTAGAAGTGATGAAGAAATAGCTTTATTTAATCGTTATAAGAAAGCATTTAATCAATTAAAGAACTCTGGAATTAAGTATAAAATTGGAGTTAATGAATATGATATTGCCGAACTTTTCTATTACTATAATCAAATTGCTTTCCAAGGAAGAATAGGAGAAGAAACTTTAACTAAAATCTTTGAAGATAGCTTAGATTATAAAACTATAGCTGATTTCATTTCTTATGAAAATGACTTTGATAATAATAGAGATATTATTTTAGATAAAGACATTGATGAATTTGATTTTGTTAAAGCAGTTGCTCCAAAGGCTAATCCTAGAAGTACTAATTTGAAATATTTCTATAGTATTGACCCACAAACCGGTTTGATGGCTTTCTGGAATAAAGCAGAAGAGGAATCCTATGATGATGCTGATATTGGTCCTTAGGATAGAAGAACTGATGTTATAAATGGTTTTGAACCACATTCATTAAGTGTTACTGAAGAATCGGCTATGAACTATTTTACAACAGAGGCCTATGATAAAAAGGATTTGAATGGTAAAGAAAAAATGACTATATCTGGAAAAGAAATCGACGTAGATATAAGTGTAAACCATGATTCTGGAAATATTAATTTAATTAAATTAACAGCTACAGATGACATGGCTAATACTATATTAGACGAATAGATATCTTTTAAACAGATTGGAGATAAATTATAGATTAAAATAACTGATTCTAGAGGAAGAGAAGTATTAAAGAAAGAATTCGTTGGATAGGATGCCAGAATTAATAAGAAAATACCTATCAAATTTAAATTTGTAGAGGGAAGTCTTGTAACAACATATGATACAAAAGCTCTTGCCGATAGAATAAATACATTAAAGAATCCATGTTAAGTTGTTTAATACCATCACTGGAAGTTCAGACTCTTCAAAAAGAGTCTGGACTCAGTGATTTTGATTTTGAAGCACAAGTAAGAAGTTTCTTAGATGAACATGGTAGATTACCTTATTTAGATGAATTGAGAGGAGCTAATTCAGAACCTTATATCAAGGAGATTCTTAAATTAAATGAGAATAATGTAACAAGTATTTAGGATATACTTGAAACTACCGGAACATCTACACTTGAGGAAGCTACTATACAATTAAACGATAAATATAGAGATAAGGAAGTTGATATAATTCCTATGAAAGAGTATGCTGTTGTAATGATTTATGATAGACCCTCTATAGATAGAGATATATCAACAGACAAATATTATCAAGATAAAGTAATAAACAATACTGTATTTATTAACCAAACTATAGATAGATTAGCTAAAGTTATGGGAATACAAATTATTCCTATGGATACTTATGAATTAGATTAGTTTATACAATCTAAAGGAGACATTCCAGGAGCTTCTACAGCAAAAGGATTTGTATACGAAGGAAATATTTATATAAATACTGATGTAGCTACTGCAGAAACTGCTTTACATGAAATGTTACATTTAATTTTAGGTTCGGTAAAACATACCGACCCAAAATTATATGCTTCAGTAGTAAGAAAAGCAGAAAAATTTGATTCTTTTGGAAGAATAGCAAAATTATATCCAAATAGAATGCATAGTGATTTATGTGAGGAAGTATTTATTACTGAAATGTCTCGTCTTATGGTAGGATATGATTCTCCTTTAAGAGATTTGGATAATGATACCAAATACGCTCTTTCATACAATATGTATAGAATTTTAGATACTATATTTATGGGAGGAGTAAGTACTAAAGCAATCCCATTTTTTAATTTATTTAATTTAAATTGGAAACAAGTTGCTTAGATTGTAAACTCACCTATATTTCAAAATGTTAATTAGGGAATATTAGATGACGCTATGTTTAGTCGTATACAAGCTAATGTTAAATCAGAACTATTAGCTAATGGAGAATTAAAAGAAAATTGTGGAGTATGAAATGTACTTATACTTATAAAGGAGTTACATTTAATTCAGAAGCTGAATTAGATGATTTTTTATTAGAAAAAAGAAAATTTGAATCTAAATATGGTGATACTGTCTTTTCTAAATCTGCTCGTGTATTACAAGCATAGAGTATTTTAGACGACATGGCTAAAGAGGCCGCTTTAAGCGATGCTGAATTTGAAGAAGCCAAAAGAAATGCTGCCGATGTTGAGGATGATACTGTATTAAAATTTAGAAGACCACGTATTGGTGTAAATGAATGGATTGCAGGACGTACTAATCCAGAAACGGGCAGACTATTAACACCTGAATTTAGAGACAGAGAATTTTGGCAAGAAAGAATTAATCGTTGGACTACTGATTTAATTCCAGAAGAAAATGGTGATTGGAGTAAAAGATTTAGTGATGACGAAATAGATATGTTCTTTGAAGCTGACCCTTCTGCAACAACTAAAGAAGAAAAACATCAAAGTAGGCTCAGCAAACTTAGAAAATTAACTTAGGAAGAAGCTCAGAAATTAAAAGCAATAATGCTTAAAAAATGGGCTTTTCAAAATACTACTGGTACTGCACTGCACTTTGTTATGCAGCAATATTTTGGAAAATGTACAGTACGTATAAATGGTGAAGACAGAGAAATAAATGTTAGAGATTTGGGAATGGGAGAATATCATGCTCGTGGTAATCCAGGAGAAGATACTTATGTTCCTACAATAGAATCTTATATAAAAGAAAAAATAAATACTGAATTACGTTCTCAGATGGGAAGAAAATTCAGAGAAAATATTGTAGACGATGTAGTATTAGCACAATTAATAAATTATGCTGATAGATTACATAGACATCTTAAAAGTGATGCTTGTATTGGAGATGATAATCTTCAATTCTTTACTGAGTTTAAAATTATAGGAAATCCAGCTATAGTAGGTCCTGGAGAACCTAATAAAGTAATGGGTATTATAGACTTAATGGTGATGGATAGTAAAGGTAGAATCCATATCTTTGACTATAAAACATCTCCTAAAGATTATGACCATTTTGATTCTGCTAAAAAACGTGCTTTCTATTATCAAATGGCAACATATGCTAAGATACTTAGACAACACGGATTAAATTACGATAATTCGGCTATTAGAATTATTCCATTACAATTAGATGGATTAGAATTAACTAATCAAAATGAGGCATTATTAGACCCTGCTCAAGCAAAATTTGAATATACTGGCATAAAATGGCCAGATGATATTACTAAAGATATTACTCCCGAGCTAAATAGAACAGCTTCTCGTAGTGGTAATAGTATCTTGGATGATATTGATACTTATTTCCCAGAAGTTCCTATAAAAGATGCTTCTTCAGAAAATATGTTACAACATACTCGAGATACTGTATCTGAATGGTTTCCTGGTTATACTACCAGAACATAGGAAATATCAGAAGAAGAAATTGATGCAGAACTCAGAGGAGAAGACGGTTATTTTAAAGATTCCGAAGGTAACTATATTTATAGACCTAAAGGAATGAATAAAAAAAATATAACAGCTAAATCTGAAGAAGAGTTAAGAAAAGAAGTCATTAGGAGAAGAAAAAATGAAATAAAAAGAAGAAATTGGGTTACTAATACTATTATAAATGCTTTAAAGTGGGGACAAAAGAATAATTCTTCTAATATAGAACCTTTTATTAGTTCTATTAATTCAAAATATCTTGATGACCCAGAAGGAACTGCTACTTGGTTTAAAGATAATCTGGCACAATATTGTAATTCAGATTGGACTATAATAGAACAACCTTCTTTAGAAGCTTTAGGAATAATCGTTCTTAGAAATAAAGTAAATGTTAATCAAATTAAAGTATTAAAAATATCTAATTCATATCTTAAATATAATAGACATATTGGAGGAAAGAATAGAACTTTACTTTGCGGAGCATTTTCATCTGATTTACAGGAAAATTCTAAACCTAATTCTTTGATGTTAAAGGGAATTACTGGTAATGTGGAATTAATGGAAACCATAGTTGCTCTTAATGAACTTCCTTCTCTTTTCCAAGGACAGTATGCAAATGCTATTATTGATAACATACAAGTTATTAATCCAAGTAATGGAACAGGAATAAGTGCCACCAACGAAGAATTACTATATTGTTATAAAGTATTAAGTGAACATTCTCCTATGAAAGGAATTGACCATATAAAAACTGGAACTATTAAGTTTGCTACAATGGAACAATCTCTTAATTTAAGAATGTCTGCTTTATTTGATTCGGATTTGGATTATGGAATATCTGATAAAAGCAAATTTACTTCTGCCAGAGCTGATTGGGATAATGTTCCTTTTGGAGATACTGATAGAAAAATTAAAACTCTAAAGAAACTTATTAAAGAAATTGAAGATACTTATGGAGTAAGTAAAATCAGTATACAACAGCTTCAAGGTCAAAATGCAGAAATATACAAAATGTATTATATGATGCTTTAGACTCTTGCTGCATTACAAGGAGTTAATTTTAGACAACAGATATAGCAATCTGATAAATATATACAAGAAAAGTCTTTTGGTGGAATTATTAAAAATGGAGTTTCTGGACTATATATAGATAATCCTGGAAACCTAACTTCTTAGACTCTTAATCTTATAACTAATTTAACTACTCAGGCTTATCAGAATGTTAGACATGATATGACTGAACCAGTTGCTAAAATGAGAGAATTAGTTGAGAAACTAAAAAAGAAAAAAGGATATAATGCAATAACTGGACAAGTTGTTAATGCTACTTCTCTATATGAAGATATGATGTATATGGAGAATGGAGAATTAAGATTTAGAAATATCAATGATAGTCGTTTAATTCCAGAACAGAGAGATCTTCTTGAATATGCTCTTAAATTAATAAATAAAAATAGATATGATGCTTCTGAGGCTACTTTAGAAACATGGAAAAATAAGGATGATATACGTTATTATAGAGTTCCATTAGCCAAAGCTTCATCAGAATCAAGAGCTTATATGAAAGGAGTCGGAGATAGTTTAATGGAAAGATTAAGAAGTTTTACTCCTAAAAATGCTTTAGAAGAAATTCGTCAAAAGATGGAAGGAGTTATGAACGAAGACGATGAAACTCAAAGAAATGTGGGCAAACTCTTTGAAATGGGAACTATCTTCGATAAAGGTGATTGTATAGGAGGATATAGTGAAAAAGACAGGCTTGACTATATAAAATTCAAAGGAGAAGAATTCTTTGAACATAATATAGAAGTCCTTACTTTTAAACACATTTTCGCTTATTCTGTAAAGAATAATATCGATGATGTTATGCCTATTATTAAATCGGCTATGGCTTCTCTTGCCCTTCAAGGACAATCCCAGAATACAAACTTTGCTAATGACGTACAATATCTTGAAAACTATCTTAAATCTAAAATTAAAAACCAACCTATTGAAGAAGAGGAAACTCAATAGAAAGCAACTGCATTAGCTTCTAAAGTAAGGTAGGTTGCCAGTTTTATGGCTCTTGCTTTTTCTCCTGTTCAGGGATTATATCAGAGTATTCAAGGTATTTGGCAAGATATTTCTTTAGTTATTCGTAAACCAGACGGCACAAATGCTTTTACATTATCTAATATGTATGATGCAGCAAAAACTGTTTATGGTGATTTATTCCATTATTCGGATAAACCAACAAAATGTCAGCTTCTTAATGAAATGTATGGTATAAATGATATGGATATGAATACCTATGCAGAAAAAATGAGAACTGATAAACATGGTATATGGAATACTTGGGATTTGGCATTTAAATTTACTTCAAGACCAGACTTCTATAATAGAATGACTATTATAATTGCTAAAATGAAACATGATGGAATCTGGGATGCTTTAGAAGTAAAAGACGGTCGTCTTGTTTATGATTGGAAAAAGGATAAGAGATTTAATAAACTTAATATAGTAAATGGAAGAGTTGAAGGAGATCCTGATTAGCTTGGATTATATTATGCTATGGCACAATAGTTTGTACTCGAAGGAGTTAAAAATCCAGATGGTTCATTATTCCAAGTAGGATAGGCACTTCCTTATTGTTATACAAATAAAGACGCTGAAGGATTAAAATCTTATTGTGATACTATTTATGGATACTATTCACATGAGAAAAAATCTATGGTTCACGAAACGTTTATTGGTGCTTTATTTATGCAAATGAGAACATATTGGTCTGGTAAAAAGAATCAATATCTACAACCAGGAGGAGTTAGACTACAAGGACATTGGGAACCTGCTAAAAATGAAGAAGGCAAAACAATGTACTATATTTTAAATGAAAATAATTTAATTGATTATAGTCAAACTCCTGTTACTGAAGATGAACTTCCTCAAGGTATGCCTAAAATTCCTGTAGTACAATGGAAAGGACAGTGGCAAGAAGGAATTATTATGACTATGGCCAATATGTTAAGAAATGAGCAAGGAGGATTAAGTGCAGGTTATGCTTTAACTCATTTACTTAATTTAAATCCTTTTATATCTAAAGAAAAGTTAGCTGAAAAGTTCAATATAGAAGAAGATTTAGCACAAGTATATCTTTCTAATTTAAGACAATTCTTTGGGGATTTAACTCTGTATATGATTATAGGATTGTTCATAGGAGGATTCTTATTAGGAGATTGGGATAAAGAAATGTAGAAGAAAGCAAAAGAAGAAAATAATTTAATAGCTGCAATGGAAGCTTCTGCTGTTCATATGCTTAAATTATCAATACATAATTCTGCATCTGATTTTGCTTTCTGGTCCACTATTGGAGGACCTACTATACAATGGTCACCGTTTGCTTTTGAAACAGTTACTAGATTATCTAAAAAATGGTGGAGTGTGATTGTTGGAGATCCGACAATTTACGATGGAATAGTAGGTTCGTTCTCAGCCACTAAGTAGATGAAACCTTTAATGAATTATATTAACGTAAATTATATAAAAACCGATGAATAAATATTTAAAATTATACGAATCACATTCACAATATGTGGAACCGGAGATTAAACCAAATGTTAGTTATTGTAAATAGGAGAATGAAGTGCATTATAATCCATATAGTTATGCTGATGAATATTTAACATTTGATGCATTGGAGGGCGGAACATTTACGTTTACTTTAAACAAAAATGTCTCAACAGATGAAGTACAAAGTATTTCTTATTCATTAGATGGAGGAGAAAATTGGGCGACGACAGATAATATTAATGACCAAATAGTCACCATTACGACCCCAATAATTAGTAGAGGAAATAGCGTAATTTGGAAAGGCAACGCCAATC
>AUXO018613297.1_pt1 | contig 44179 bp, 33 predicted proteins | sample 768731 | NCBI WGS metagenome assembly AUXO01 (sample SAMN02715735, study PRJNA202380) | gut metagenome | biome: sheep rumen | host: Ovis aries | place: New Zealand: Palmerston North | reverse complement strand
GGCGGGAAAGCTTGGGAGTGACACGTCACTCATTTCGCAACGCCCATTTCGTAGTCCTCACCATACTATTTCACAGGTGGCACTGGTTGGAGGAGGCGCAACTCCACAACCAGGCGAAATTTCATTAGCTCATAATGGCGTGTTGTTTGCCGATGAACTCACGGAGTTCAACAAACAGACATTGGAAGTGCTACGACAACCGCTTGAAGACAGGAAAATCTCTATCAGTAGAGCAAAATACAGTGTTGATATGCCTTGCAATTTTATGTTTGTCGCATCCTGTAATCCTTGTCCGTGTGGTTATTATGGTGATGCTACACACCAGTGTTGCTGTACACCAGGACAAATACAACGTTATTTGGGAAAGATTTCAGGTCCTTTGCTTGACCGTATAGATATTCATTGCGAGATACAGGCTGTACCGTTCTCGGATTTAAGCAAAATGGCACAGGGAGAACCAAGTGCCAAGATACGAGAACGAGTGATTGCTGCTCGTAGAATACAAGAAGCTCGTTTCAAGAATTTCAAGGGTGTTCACTGCAATGCTCAAATGACAGAGCGAATGTTGCATCAGTTTGCAGAACTTGATGCGGCTTCTATGGAAATGCTTCGGATGGCGATGGAAAGACTTAAATTATCTGCAAGAGCCTATAGCCGTATTCTTAAAGTCGCCAGAACCATTGCAGACTTAGATAATTCTGAAAAAGTGCAGTCACAGCATATCGCAGAGGCCATTGGCTATAGAAACTTAGATAGAGGCGACTGGGCTGAGAGAGGAATATGATTGTGAATTGTAGCTTATAAATAATAAGGTATGGACGAACAACAGAATATCATCATTTATCGGACAAATGAGATGTTTAGAAAAAATACATAGAAGTACAGAAATTAATTAATAAGGTATGACAAAGTTCAATCAGATAAAACTCTTTGAAGAGAAGAAAGTTCGAGCCATATATGACGACGTGGAAGAAAAGTGGTACTTTGCTGTAGTAGATGTTTGCGCAGTACTTACAGACAGTTCAAATCCGCAAACTTACTGGCGAGTGCTAAAAAATCGTCTAAAAAAAGAAGGAAATGAAACCGTTACAAATTGTAACGCTTTGAAACTTCAAGCCGCTGACGGAAAGATGAGAAAGACAGATGTGGCTGATACAGAACAGCTTTTCAGACTGATTCAGTCTATCCCATCACCTAAGGCTGAGCCGTTTAAGCAATGGATGGCTCAAGTTGCTGCGCTTCGGATTGACCAGATGCAAGACCCAGAATTGGGCATTAAACAAGCACTTGCTGACTACAAGCGTTTGGGCTATTCTGACAACTGGATTAACCAGCGTCTGAAGTCCATTGAGATACGCAAAGACCTGACTGACGAGTGGAAACGGCATGGACTGGAAGAAAGCGTACAGTTTGCCACACTGACCGACATCATCTATCATACATGGGCAGGTATGACAGCACGGGAGTACAAGAAATTCAAGGGATTAAAGAAAGAGAACCTGCGTGACAACATGACTAATCGCGAGTTGGTGATGAACATGTTAGCAGAACTTTCTACCAAAGAAATTTCTGAAAGCCAGAACCCAGAAACGTTTGGTGACCATATTGACGTAGCCCGTCAAGGCGGTGAGATTGCCCGTAATGCACGTATGGAACTTGAAGCCAAAACAGGAAAACCAGTTGTGTCGCCATTGAATGCCAAAGAAGGTCTGCTATTGCATAAAGACTACAATAAAGAAGGGAAAAGCGAGCAATGAGTACGACAACAAGAAACGATTGGATTAAGAGGGGGAATATGATTGTTAATTGCAGTTTATTCAAGTTTCGCATTCATTCAACTTATATGTAGTTCAGGAGTTTCAAGGAGTTAAGGTGTAAAGACAATAGTCTTATTACTTAACTACTGCTGCTGTTATCAAGAACGACAACGTGGTTTTCTATTATGAATGAATCCAATAGCAAAGATAAGGAAGAATGGACATAAAGGGTACATTCTTCACATCTTTCTTGCTGTTATCGATAAAAAACATTATCTTTGTAAGCGAACTTTAAGGTGAAACTTGCCGAAAATGAAACGTATAGAGTGTTTGTCAGTCATCCCTCGTACATGTACTTCATGGTTCAAGATATTTACAAAGAATAAATATAACTAAGTAAAATATGTTAGAAAAATTAAACAAACGTCGTCGGCATTTGTTGGTTAAGTTGCTGATGAATACAAAATTAAATAGGGACTTTCTTTTATACTTAGGCAATCGTATTTTGGCATTAAAGCATAACAGACAAAAGTCTCTGACTATTGTTCATCCAACAAATGTAATGCTAGAATTAGGAAATGCTTGTAATTTGCATTGTTCAATGTGTCCTCGTGAGCATGAATATGGTAAGGCAATGGATGTAGGCTTTATGCCTTTAGAAAAGGCTAAACAAATTATCGACCAAATGTACCCATATTTAGATTCCTGTGGATTGACTGGTCTTGGTGAAACGTTTCTTTATCCACACCTTTTAGACGTGGTGAAGTATATCAAGTCAAAGAAAAAAAGCATTATTATAACAATTTCTACAAATGCCCATATCCGAGGCTTCCGCGAAGCTATAAAACCGGTACTGCCTTATATTGACAATATTCAGTTTTCTATCGATGGCATTGGAGATACGTATAATACGATACGCAAAGGTGCATCTTTCGAAGAGGTTGCAAGCAATATCCGATTTGTATTAGAATGCGGAATCGATATAACAAGCATGATTAACTGCGTTGTAAGTCCAGACAACTATACCCAAATGAGCAACATCGTCGAATTTTCACGAAACATGGGTATCGCCTACGTGAATTTTAATTGTGTCAGCATTGCTGCACAGCCAAATGCTCCCCGTAGTTTTTATGATTTCTTCTTGTCTGAAGATTTTTTGAATGCCGTTGAGTCCATGCGACAAAGAAGTGCAGAATGGGGTGATATGGAAATTACTGGTCCCAGTTATCCAACAGATGGTACTTTCCAAGATTGTATTTTTGCTTGGGAGTATCCTTACATCACTTGGGATGGTTACTATGTTCCTTGTTGTGGTAAGCCATTTCCAAAACTTCTACATTTTGGGAATGTTTTTGAACATGATGTGATGTCTGTTCTTAATTCAAAGAAAGCGCAAGAATTTAGAAGGCTTTGGCAAATGAACACATCTCCATCTTTCTGCCATAATTGCCAGTTGACGAATAATTAGTGTTCAAGACAAACAAGAAGCGCACTGCAAAAAACTTTGCAATGCGCTTCTTGTTTGTCTCAAATATAATCTTTTCTGTGAAAAAAATGATTGAGGGTATTTAATACCTTACACTCTTCTTGTTATTTTTAATAATGATGCCACGGGTGTTGCTTGTGGCAGGAGTACCGCTTATGGTGTAGGCTCGTGTTGATTTGGCAGATGTCTCACTCTGCATGTTTACCACTTTTGCCGTGCTGCCCGTCTTTTGTGCAAACTCCTCCTTGGCTTTTGCCAACTGTGCCTTAAAGCGTTCGTTACCTTGCAATTTGACATAGAGTACAGATGCAGCCAAACGAGCAGCATCTACGTCGCTCTGCCAGTGATAGCCAGCTATTACACGGCTCTGTCCATACTCATAACCACGTGCCAGCAACTCATCCGTAGCTGCAGGATTGATGTCTGCCATCAGCAATGCCATTGTCCACCCCAAACAGGTGTGTCCTGAAGGATACGAACCCTCGTTGCGATGTTTTTCCTCTTTCTCCGGTACCAAGGTGCCCTCTTCGTAATACACGTATGGGCGAAGTCGTGAATAGTGTTTCTTTGCCTTATACACCATACTGTCGCATGTAGCTCCCACGTCTTGCAAGATAGTATATATCTCCGGCGTTTCCTCTTTGGTAACATTCAGTCCGAAGATGCCGCCATACTCGTTGATAATGGTTTGCATACCGTATGCGGCATCGCGAATAGCCATGTCGGCACGCTCCTTGTTCAATCGTTGCAACTTTCCCCAAAGGTGCTGAGTCTGGTCAGATACGAATCGTCCCGACTCAAATTCAGGAGGTGGTGGGAGGAAGTTAACCATGTTTGGTAACTCGTCTGTCGTGAAATACGGTTTTCCGTTCTTCTCGTCTTGTGCTGCGTTTACCGTCATTGTGCTGCATACGGCAATGATGGCAGCAAATACCCATTTCGTCATTTTGTTCATCATTTTTTTGTTTTTATATACAGATATCTGCAAAGTTACAAAAAAACGAGAGCAATACAAAAGAAAAACCTCTTTTTCTTTTTATTGCCGAGTGCCAGAAATTTTGTCGAAACCAAAAATACACAAATTGTATGGATAAATAAAAAAATAAATGGAAAAAATATTCATGTAGATTTGGTCTTTTATCCAAGATTTCGATGTTATTTTGTCGTGTGTTTTGAGTGTGTTTACACTTTTGTTTCAACGATACGGTTAATTCCAGTTAACATGTAATCAGTTGTTGTATGTTTAAAACTAATTAACAATTCTTTGGGCTAATTGTCGAAAATATGATTTACTTTTGGTCGAATTTTTCGTTTCTTGTGATTGGCGAAAGCTACGGTTGAAACCAATTGCCTGAGACAAAACACATACTGTTATATATAAATTTTTTTAAACATCAAACAAAATGAAAAAACAAGTTTATTCTACGCCAAAGACTCGTCTTGTGACGATGACTGAAAACGTTGCTATCATGGCTGGTTCTACTGTTACTTCCGTTGATTCTAATGCTGGAATTGGTTATGGTGGCCCCAGTGACAATGATCCGAATCCAACTCCAGGAGGACGTGTTCATGGCTACACTGGTCGTTTCATGGATTTCAACTAATCCGAGTTTTTGGTCTAAAGAAAGTTCCAATAAGGGTGTGAATATTCCCCTTATTGGAATTTTTTTTGTTTTTCTCATCCCTCACCTCTTAAAGATTGAAGATTGAAGATTGAAAATTGAGGATTGAAGATTGGAAGATTGTGTTTTTGGTCGATGTCGTTAAATAGTCTTACAGCACGAAAAGATGCCGTAGGCATTAGATGTCAGTAGCCAGCTATGCAGGTCTGCCGTAGGTAGACCGAAATGGCTGGCTACCGACATCCGATGCCTATCGGCATCCCCCTCTCACCTCTCACTCCTCACATCTACTCTCTCACCTCTTACCTCTCTCCTTTTTCTCTTGAAAAAACTCCGACAAAAAATTTTCTTGAAAAAACTCGAATGAGATGTTAATGAGTCCGAATATGTTGTTTTCGATGCTCAAATTATATGTTTTTGCTCGTAACTCATATAGTTATTGGCGTAACTATATGAGTTACGAGTGTAACATGATATGTTAGCAGACTAAAAATATATGATTTTTAAGCCCAAAAACGCCGATTTTTCTGCATAAACAGTCGGTTTTGAATGCATAAATATACGCGCTGTTTTGTAATTGACTTAATATCAATGTGTTATAAAATAATGCAAATATTGGCAATTTTTATACTGACGGAAGAGTTGGTGAAAAATATCGCATTCTGGAAGCCCCTTTTTATCACTTTTTATTGACAAAATTATAGGCGAATGATGGATAGATACCCATCGTATTATGAAATTTTTTTTTGTTTTTGTTGTTTAAGTCCTCAAAATATTTATTTTTGCAAACTGTATTGGATTAATTGATAACAATTTAAATTTCATATAATGAAAAAGCTAACATATTCTAAACCAAAGACCCGCTTGGTTGCGATGGCTGAGAACTGTGCCATCATGGCTGCTTCTGGAGAAGGTGTTGATGATACCCCAACAGTTATAAGAGTTGCAAGCAATGCTGGTGTAGGACTCACATACCGTGGTGGTGGTCATGGTGCTGCCCGTGCTCGCGGTATCAGTGGAGGTTTTACTGATTTCAACTAAAGTGAAAGCTTATTCGGAATTTTAGTAATTTATCTATTAAGGGAACACGAAATTGTTCCCTTTTTCTTTGCCATCCTTATATCATTGATTTCTTTTTTACCGCTAAATCATATTCTCTTGCATCTTGCTTCTTACCTCATGCTTCTTACTCTCTTTCCCTTTGTATTTTGAGATATTCAGAGGGAGTGTGATGATAGATTATTTTGAAATAATGAGCAAACTGTTTTGGCGAGATTCCCACCCTATTAGCCACTTCCGATATGTTGGTCATTCCCTGGTCAAGTAATAGCTTGCCATGTTTTAGTTTCGTGATTCTGATTAATTCCAACGGTGATTTGCCCGTGATAGCCATGAGCTTTTTGTATAGATGTCCACGTGTCAGCCCCATATCGTTGCTGAGTTGCGCTACCGAGTAATTGATGTCAGGTATGTTGGCTTCGATTTTTGATGTTACTTGGCTGATGAGTTCAGCATCCATCGGACTCAAGGCAGACCCATGGGAGATGATTTTCTTATCCGTTGCCTGATGGTAATGACCATTCTCTTTCCATTCCAATATCTTGCGTATGCGCAGTAGTAGTATTGTCATGTTGAAAGGCTTGGTGATATAGTCGTCAGCCCCCTCTTTCAGTCCTGCTATGATATCCGTTTCACTTCTCTTGGCTGACAGCAGGATGACGGGAATATGGTGGTAGTGAGGGTTTCCCTTGATGAGACTCATGAGTTGCAAGCCATCCATGACAGGCATCATGATGTCGGTAATCACGAAGTCCACCTTATTGTCGCTATCTAATATTTGGAGAGCCTCCTTTCCGTTCGTAGCCCTGACGACGTGATAATCGTTTTGAAGACCACGTTGCAAGAAGAGTAGTGTGTCAATGTCATCATCCACAACCAAAATGGTTAGTTTTTCATTCATCCCCTTGGATTTATATATAATATTAATAATGTGTAAGGTATATCCTATATGATGCGAGCGCAAAATACCCTCATGTCTGTTTTTGCTCCGCTAAACAAAAGTAATTAAAAAATACCGTTTTCCCATTTGAAGAAAACCTTTTTTGACAAAAAGAATGTAGTTTTTAACAATATTTTATCCGATATGTATTTAATTTTTATCCCAAATGTATCATTGGTGAAAATAATTGAAAAAAATACATTATATTTGGATGGCTGAATATTATTTTTTTTTATTTTTGCACAAAAGAACGTCTCTGTGAAATGGGATTGTTTGACTACCGTGAACTTTTAACTTAAATTATAATTATAAACAATCATGACCAGATGAAGAAGAAAAGTAAATTTTATCTATTAGGTATCTTGGCTTTATTTTGCTTGATGCCTAATGCGTTGTTTGCCCAGAATCTGACGGTGGAAGGAACGGTAAAGGATGAAATGGGAGAACCCCTCATCGGTGTAACGGTACAAGTCCAGGGAGCTGGTACAGGTGCCATTACCGACGTTGACGGTCATTTCATTATTCCGTCAGTGAGACGGGGAGCTACCATTGAGTTCTCTTATGTGGGTTATTCCACACAGTCTCGAAAAGTAGAGGGCAGAATTATTGACGTGACCATGGAGCCCGATCGAAAAGATTTGGATGAAGTGGTGGTAATCGCCTACGGACAACAGAAGAAAGTGACCATCACGGGAGCCGTTTCTGCTGTTGGTGGTGAAGAACTGCTCAAGGCACCAGTAGCCAACGTGGCTAATGCCTTGCAAGGTAAGCTGCCCGGTATATCGGTAGTGCAGCCTTCAGGTATGCCTGGTGATGATGCCCCAGTGATTCGTGTGCGTGGTACAGGCTCTCTGAATGATGCCACTCCATTGGTACTTGTCGATGGTGTAGAGCGTTCGTTCAGCCAGTTGGATCCCAATGAAATCCAGGACATCTCAATCCTGAAGGATGCTTCTGCTACAGCAGTGTTCGGTGTACGTGGTGCCAATGGTGTAATCCTCGTAACGACCAAGCGTGGTGCGCCTGGTAAGGCTTCTGTGACCGTATCTGCCAGTGCAGCCGTGCAGCAGATTTCGCAATTCATAGATTTCGCTGATTCCTATACTTACGGAAAAATGTGGAACTACTCAAAGATCACAGACGAATTACCCATGAACCAGTGGCCGGGAACGACCAACATTACCGACTACACGCCATACGCCAATACGGGTATCAAGTTCTCGCAGGATGTGATGGAGCATTTCCGCACAGGCGACATGCCTACCACATTCCCCAATACCGACTGGATTGACTATATGATGAAGGATGCCGCATGGCAGGAGCAAGTAAACGTGAACGTGAACGGTGGTTCGGAGAAAGTGAGATACTTTATCTCTGCGGGTTTCTTGAACCAGAACTCACTCTTCGAGACTTTCTCGCAGAATGATGATGAAACCTTCAAGTTTAACCGTTTCAACTATCGTGCCAACTTAGACATCAACGTTTCTAAGTACAGTCAGTTGGCTCTTACCTTAGGTGGACGTGTTCAGAACCGTACCACGATGGGTGGCGGTGAGGGATTCATCTTCCGCTATTTGCAGGGAGCCACACCATACGCAGGTATCGGTGTTGACGGACAAGGTCGTCATATCATTGCCGACAAGAACATCGTAGGAGCATACGACCGTGATGCTCTTTCCAACTATTACGACTTAGGTTATCAGAATGAGAGTACCAATGCCTTGAACCTTGACCTCCAGTATAAACTTGACATGAGTTTCCTCACGCCAGGTTTGGATTTCAGAATCAAGGGCTCTTACAATACCGAATATACTGCCAGAAAGAATCGCCAGAACGGATTCGGTACGGGTGTGACCTACGTGGCAACACTCGTTGGCGGTAAAGAAGTGCTCCGTAAGGAAGGCATTACTTGGCCGATACCTTATAGCGAGGCTAAATGGGGTAGTCGTAACTGGTATGCTGAGGCAAGCTTCAACTATGCACGTAAGTTTGGCAAGCACAACGTAGGTGCGTTGCTGCTTTACAACCAGAGCAAGACTTACTATCCTTGGGATTCAGACAACAGCTTGTATATCTCTATTCCAAAAGGTTATGTAGGACTCGTTGGTCGTGTAACTTACGACTATGACACACGCTACATGATTGACTTCAACATTGGTTACAATGGTTCGGAAAACTTTGCTGAAGGTAAGCGTTATGGTACATTCCCCTCATTCTCTGTAGGTTGGATTCCATCAAGCGAGAAGTTCTGGGAACCCATCAAACCATACATTGGCTATTTGAAATTGCGTGGTTCATGGGGTAAGGTAGGTAACGACAATACCAATGGTGCCCGATTCCTCTATTTGCCAGGTGCATGGCAGTTCTACAAAGGAACAGAGACATCTAACCCACAGAGCAGAGGTGCCAACTTCGGTACGAGTGGAGAATGGTTGCAAGCTGTACGTGAGTTGACCGCTGGTAACCCCAATGTAACATGGGAAACCGCATCTAAGATTAATGTTGGTTTGGATGCAGCATTCTTGAACGACCGATTGACCGTGAACCTCGACCTCTTCTGGGAAGACCGCAAAGACATCCTCGTGTCTAATGCCTCTCTGCTTCCCGCAGTAACCAGTCTTCCTGTGAGCTATGTAAACGAAGGTCGTGTGAAGAACCACGGATATGAGTTGACCTTGAGATGGGCTGACCAGGTAGGTGACTTCCGTTATCAGATTAGTCCAAGTATTGCCTTTGCGAGAAACAAAGTCATCGAGATGCTTGAGGTTTCACCTATGTTTGATTACCTGAGCCGTACCGGACTGCCAGTTGGACAGCCATTCGGTTACGACCTCTTCGAGTTCTATCAGGAGGGTACTGAAGATCGTTATCTGGCAAAATTCGGTGTACCTATGCCAGACCAGAATATTGATTTGAAATACGGTGATGCCGTTTACGTTGACTTGAATGCTGACGGTATTATTGACCAAAACGACCAGAAGCCTCTCGGCTATACCACGAACCCAGAAATCACATGGTCTATCAATGCCAGCTTGAATTGGAAAGGACTTGACTTCTCCATGCTTTGGGTAGGTGCCAACAATACCAGTCGTACACTGAATGGATATTTCCGTGACCAGTTTGGTTCTACAGATACATCTGCATTGGTACAGTGGGTTGCTGAAAACTCATGGACAGAGGATAACCCCGGTGCATCTCTGCCACGTATCTCATTCAACCACCGTACTCACAACAACCGTGACTCACAGGCGTGGATGATTAATTCTAAATATGTGCGTCTGAAGAATTTGGAGATTGGTTATACCTTCAACAAGCCAAAGTGGTTGCCACTGCTCAACTACGTGAGATTCTATGCTTCAGGACAGAACCTGTTGACATTCGCAGACTTCAAGGGTAACGACCCAGAAGCACCAGGTACAGGACTTGACCTTGGTATGCGTTATCCTATGACACGTGTGTATAACTTTGGCTTACAAGTAAACTTCTAAAGTAATGATAATTATGAAAAAGATATTTAATAACATATTGGCTTTGTCGATGGCTACGGGCTTCTTTACTGCCTGTGTTGACGACATCAATGTAGGTAATGCTTTCTTGGAGAAAGCTCCTGGTGTTGATGTGAATGTTGATACGGTGTTCTCAAAGGCTGAATATGCTCGTAATTTCCTTTGGAGTGCATACGGACAGATTTACTGTACCTACACTACGGGAAACATGATGAATGCTACGCCTATTGATGCTCTTTCTGACTCCTATCAGTGTTACTGCGGATGGGGAGGACCTAAGCAGACTTACTATACCGGAGGTCTGACTGAGGATAGTCAGGATAATCCTAATGGTAACTACCAGGGAAAATTTGCCTATAAGACTGGTAATCCTGACGGCGACGGACGTGTGTCTATATATGAGACAGTACGTAAGTGCTGGCAGTTGATTGAGAATCTTGAGAAAGTTCCCGATATGTCTGAAGACGAGAAGAGTCGTCTTCGTGGTGAGGCTTACACGATTATGGCAAGTCGCTACTTCGATGCTTTCCGTAACTTCGGTGGTTTGTGCCTCGTGAAAAAGGCATACACTGTGGGAGAAGGTTTTGAGGAAGGTCGTGCAACAGCATGGCAGACCGTTGAGTTTATTGACTCGCTGATTAATTGTGCTATCAACGAACCTGGATTTATCTGGAACATTCCCAATAGTGACATTGGTCAGTGGTCTGGTCGTTTGACTCGTGCTTCTGCTCGTGCCCTTCGTGCCAAGGTGTGGATGCACGCTGCTTCTCCATTGTTCAATAATGCAAGTCCTTATATCGAGTACACTAAGACGCCGACAGGTCTGGAGAATGCAGAGCATGTATGGTTTGGCAAGGAAGATCCTTCTTTGTGGAATCGTTGCTTGCAGTATTGCAATGAATTCTTCGATGACAATGCCGCCAATGGTAACTATTATCAGCTGATACAGCCAGAAACACAGGATGAGGCAGGTTATCGTATGGCTTATCGTCGTGCTTACCGTTATCGTAACAATGAGAATCGTCATGAGAAAATCTTTGATGCACAACCTTCAATTTATCTCTCTGACGATGTTCAGAATGGAAGCAGGGTAAATCACTGGGGTTGGGGATGGCAAGGCTTCTGTCTTGACGGTCTTCGTCAAGGTGGTGCAGTTCCTACCAACGAGTTGATGGAGTGCTTCGGTATGCAGGATGGTCGTGTATTCCCATACACCGACATCTATGGTGCAGGCAAGAACCCCAACGGTATTGATATCTTTGCTAATCGTGACCCACGTCTGTATGAGACAATGGTAGTTCCCAGACAGTCATTGCCTGCAGGTCTTGACTATGCTGGTGTAAACTACATTGACACTTGGGTTGGCGGTGCCATGTATAACAATAAGGACAAGTTTGGTGACTATAGCAGTGACGACTGTGCATCAGGTTACAGAAAGTTCAAGTGGATGCTGGATTATTCTAACGACAGAATGAATGATGATTACATCGGTGTTGCTTACATCCGTCTTGCTGAGATGTATCTGATCAGTGCCGAGGCAAAGGCAGAGACTGGCGACTTGCGTGGCGCACTCGACGACTTGCATGTTGTTCGTAGTCGTGTGGGATTGGGTCGTCTTGAAACCATGAATCCAAGTTTGAATCTGACCTCCAACAAGGAGAACTTGATTAATGAGATTCTCCGTGAGCGTAACTGCGAGATTGGAGCAGAGTGTGGTGACCGTGTATATGATATGATTCGTCGTAAGCGTCAGGATCTCTTTACCAAACCGCTTCACGAAATCAGAATTTATCGTCTTGATAATAATGGCAATCGTATGACTGACGGTGACACACAGTGGGATTCAAGTACTCCTTGGCCGAAGTTTGAATACGAGAAGCCTGAAATCGTGAATGGTGCCCGTCAATGGTGGGTTCCTGGTTATTGGACTAACAAGTGGTATCTTGACCCTGTTTCTCGCGTTGAGATCCAGAAAGGATACGGACTTACACAGAATCCTGGTTGGTAATTTTTCAAATGAAAAATGAAAATTGAAAATTGAAGATTATGAAAGTAAAAAACATATTTATATATACCTTGGCGGGACTCTGCGGCATTCCAATGACGGTTAGTGCCCAGGTGACGTTGAGCGACAAAACGTCGCAGAAGGTAGATTTAGGCTATGGAGTTGAGCAGACTGAATTTCTCACTACAGCGGCAGTATCGACTATCACTGCAGAAGAACTTCGCCGCACATCTGCCATCAGTCTGGCGGACGCCCTATACGGCAAGGTTCTTGGCTTGAATGCCTACCAGAATACTGGTTTCAAAGGTGAGGAAGGCCGTGGCGCATCGTTTAATATCCGTGGCGTACAGACCACTGGCGAAAGAGACATTTTGATTCTTGTAGATGGTGTGGAGCGACCAATCGACCGCCTGTCTGTAGAGGAGGTTGAGAGTGTCACTGTATTGAAAGATGCTGCTGCCGTGGCTCTCTATGGACATGAGGCTATCAATGGTGTGCTTTTGGTAAAGACCAAGCACGGAAATAAGGATGGCAAGTACCACTTTAAGGTAGGTGCTTCTCATAAGATACAGTTTGACCCCAAATCGGCAGATATGGTGAATGCGTACGATTATGCTACGGCATTGAATCGTGCACGTCTGAACGATGGAGCCACTGTTGCTTATTCGGATGCAGAATTGGCTAAGTTCAAGGATGGCAGCGATCCTTTGGTTTATCCCAATATCAATTGGAAGGATGAGGTGTTCAAGAATACTGCCCATGAGACGAATGCGTATCTTTCTTTCTTTGGCGGAACAGAAAAGGTTCAGTATTATGCACAGCTCGACTATACAGATGCTCGCGGACTCTATAAGAATCCTGACCAGGGCGACTGGAATTCACAGTTGAAATACTCTAAGGCAAATATCCGTGCCAATGTAGATTTCGAGGTGAGCAAGACTACAAGGGTAAGCGCTAATATCCTCGGTATCTTGATGGAAACAAACGGTGTGCCCAATGTCAATTCTAATGATGCTTGGTGGCATTTGTATAAGGTTCCGGCATTGGCATTCCCAGTGAGAACAGCTGGTGGTGTTTGGGGTGGTAGCCAAACTTTTGGTGACTTCAACCTCTTGGCCAAGTCGCAAGGTGCAGGTTTCCAGAAAACTCACCAACGTCAGATTTGGGCTAACATGACATTGGAACAAGACCTTGACTTCATTACCAAAGGCTTGAAGTTCTACATCGGTGCTTCTTACGACAACTCTTCCAACACGATTGAAAGACGTTCTAAGGGTTATCAGTATGGCTGGAACTACTATGATGGCGCTGGTCAATTGCAGGAAACCGTCATGGGTACGGTAGAAGACAAGTTGCTGTTCAGCAATTGGGTTGACACGCAATGGCGTATTGCCACATTCAATGCTGGATTCAAGTATGGCCTTCAGTTGGCAAATGGCGACAACCTCGCTGCTAATGCCAACTATAATATAAAAGGTGAGATTCGCGACGGACAAAGTAATACTTTCTATCGCACAAACTGGCAGCTTGCTCTCCATTACGACCATGCCAATCGTTTGATGGCAGACATCGTTTTGGCAGCTAACGGTTCTAACCGCAGCTATCCTGCCAAGTGGGCATTCTCTCCAACGTTAGGTTTGGGTTATATCTACATTAACAATCCAGAAGACAATATCATCAATTATGGTAAGGTTCGTCTTTCGGGTGGTATTCAGCACACCGATTACGTACCTGCAGCCGGACTCTGGCTTGCACGATGGAACAATGGTCACGGTAATTTCTGGTATGGCAACAGCTTCCAGAGTTCTTGGGGCGCATTCCTTACTCAGTTCCCAACTGACGACTTTGTTCAGGAGGCAGCTTATAAGGCAAACCTTGGTACCGACTTGAGATTGTTCAATTCATTAGATGTAACGTTTGATGTGTTCTATCAGCAGCGTCGTAACATCCTGGTAAGTGCCGGTTCGCTCAACTCAGCCGTTGTAGGTATCCAGTCTTCATACGATGACAAGGGTCGCGTGGCAAGTTACGGTATGGAATTGGGTCTGCGCTATGCTAAGACCTTCAATAACGGACTCAACGTGAACGCTGGCTTCATGTTCTCAACCGTAAAGAACAAGATATTGCAGTGGATTGAGAATCCCGCTTATCCTAACCTTTCTGTGATTGACGGTCCTGCTGATGCAGAAAGAGGACTCGTTGCATTGGGCTTCTTCCAAGACCAGGCTGACATCGACAATAGTCCCGTACAGCAGTTTGGACAGGTTAAGGTGGGCGACATCAAGTATAAGGATGTCAACGAAGATGGCGTTATCAATGAGAACGACCTTGTAACACAAGATTATGGCAATGCCTTCCCATCAATGAACTACGCCTTCTCTGTTGGAGCAGAATACAAAGGCTTTGGTATCAATGCCACATTCCAGGGCGCTGGTCACCAAGTGAAGAACCTGCGTTATGTAGATGGTGTTTGGGGAGCTCTCTCTGACAACCGCAACCTCTCACAGGAATACTACAACAACTGCTACGACATTGCCGGAGCCAGTGCAAGCTATCCACGTCTTTCTACAGAGAATGTGGCTAACAACGCTCAAAACTCCACGATTTGGTATCGTAACGTCAACTGGCTGAAGATGCGCGACTGTGAGGTTTACTATAAGTTGCCAACTAAGGTCATTGAGCCTCTGAAGATTTCAAGTGCCAAGATATTCGTACAGGGACAAAACCTCCTGTCTTTCGACAATATCGATGCCATGGATGCAGAGAATCTCAACACGGGTTATCCAGTGATGAAGAGTGTAAATTTTGGTCTTTCAGTAGAATTTTGATTCATTCATAATGCATAAGAATATGATAACAAAGAAATACAATAAGGTGGCGGTAAGACTATACTCTTACCTCTTACCACTCGCCTCTTGCCTTATCCTTTTTTCCTCTTGTGTCGATTTGAACTACACTGAGGAGAACAGCCGCGATGAGAAGTGGACGTTCACTTACTTCAATGAGGGTATCAAAGGATTGGTGTCTGGTGTCTATGCGCAAGTATATAATAATGAGTTTGAGTCTAACAGTGCCTACTTCCTTGCCAGTGCTACCGACGAGGCACAGTATGCCCTTGAGACAGGTGCCGTCAACAGTTACGTGAATGGTGGATGGAGTCCTGCCAATCCTTTTAACAGGGCTTGGACACAGTCATATACGGCAATTGCTGATGTCAACATGTATTTAGAGAAGATAGACCAGACTGACATCTCTGAATGGGAATATAACTCTGCCTATCAAGACTGGAAAGACCAGATGGAGAAGTTCCCATACGAGTTACGCTTCCTGAGAGCTTACTTCTATTTCCAGTTGTTCAGGGCTTACGGTGACGTGCCATTGGTAACTACTACGCTCACCAATGCTCAGGCAAACAACGTAAAGCGTGCTCCTGCTGCAGATATCGTGAAGTTTATCGTAGAAGAGTGTGATGCCATTGCTCCTTACCTGCCTGTTTCTTACAATACGGAAATCGGTGCTGAAGTGGGCCGTGCCACACGCGAGGCAGTATTTGCTCTCAAGGCTCGCACGTTGCTCTATTTTGCCTCACCGCTTCACAATCCCGACAACGATAAGAGTAGGTGGGCAAAGGCTGCAGAGGCTTGTAAGTACATTCTCGACAATGCTGCTTCATGGGGCTTGTCGCTCAGTGCATACGGTTCATTGTGGGGACATGATGCTTTCTTCAATCCTGAGATGATTTTCGCTATCGGACGTGGTGAATCCAACGATTTTGAAAAGGCTAACTATCCTGTCGGCGTAGAGAATGGTTCTTCTGGCAACTGCCCCACTCAGAGCTTTGTTGACCAGTATGAGTATCAGGATAACGGTGAGACCTTTGGCGAGCGCTATCCCAATAATATCGACCTCAGTACCGTTGATCCTTACGAAGGTCTTGACCCACGCTTCGCACTCACTGTTGTAAAGAATGGTGATTCTTGGCCCAGCAACGGTGCACAGAGTAAGGTGATAGAAACCTTCACGGGTGGTTTCAATGGTGCTCCCAAGTATGGTGCCACTCCCACAAGCTATTATCTCAAGAAGTTCGTGGATGGTTCATGTGTTACTACGGCTGATAACCAAACCACTCGCCGTCACACTTGTATCGTATTCCGTCTCGGAGAGTTCTATCTCGACTATGCTGAGGCTGTATTCAATGCTACGGGCAGTGCAAACGATAACACATACGGAATGACTGCCAACGAGGCTATCAATGTGTTGCGCAATCGTGCCGATATCCAGATGCCCGAATTTACCGAAGATGGTGCAGCTTGGGTGAAACGATATGAGCGCGAGCGTCTTGTGGAGTTGGCATTCGAGAATCATCGTTTCTGGGATGTGCGCCGTTGGAAGAAGGGTAAACAGTATTTTGAGAACATCCAGGTGGCAACCATCAGTCCCAGTCTGATGCTTACACGCTCTACCATTACCCGCAAATGGGATGATAAGTATTATTTATATCCCATTGCACAGACTGAGTTGAGAACTAATTCTAACCTTACCCAGAATCCAGGGTGGGCGAATTGAATTGAAAATTGAAATTTGAAAACTGAAAATTATGAAGCATATAATCAATTATCTAAGCGCACTGCTTGCAGTGGTTCTCATTGGTATCACTTTTGCGGCATGTTCTGATGATGACGACAATGGTTCTGCTAACGTCGGATTGGGCATCAAAGTGTTCTTCCCGACGAAGGTGGTAGCCAATCAGCCGATGACCATCAATGGTTCTGGCTTCAATGATGTTACTGAAATAGAATTTCCTGGAGGTTTGAAGGTGACTAATTTCGAGATTGTCAACGACGACATGATCAAGGTCAATGCTCCTAATGGTATTCCCGCAGAGGGTGGTAAGATTATCGTGCACACTGCCACTGATCAGGCTGAGTCACGCTTGCCATTGACATTGGGACATACTAACGTGACGGGTTATTCTAAACAACCTGGTGAAACGGCTACAGGTAATGAGTTGATTACCGTGTTTGGTACCGACTTGGAGTTCATCAATGGGGTAGAGTTGCTCGATGCAGAAGGTAATCCTATGCTCATCGACCATAAGGATTTCTATCGCAAGGGTACCAGCAACCTCGTCTTCCGTTTGCCAAAGACGAATATCTATACGGGTACTTTCAAGGGTATTATCCATACATACGACGGACAGAAAATCGAAATGCCTGAATTTGCATACGAACCTGCCGCTACTGGACACTGGGAGACTGTGAAGACCATTATCTGGAAGAATAATGGTTCATTAGGTGCCATCAATTGGGGTGGTGAGTATCGCTTCGCACCAGAGAGCAATTCAACAGGTGAGGAGTGCTATACCGTTCCACAGGATGTTTGGGATAAGATGAAGTCTGGTACGTTCTATCTCCATGCTCAAGGTAGCGACTGGGTACAGATGCGTATTACCACTGGCTGGTGGACTACCACTTGGACAGGTGCAGATATTTCTACAGGCAATGAGCGTATTATTGACAATGGAGACGGAACCTATGACATTGCTATCAATTTCGATGGCGATCCTATCCTCGATGTACTTGACCAGCAGCATCTGCTCTTGACTGGTGGTGGATATACGCCACTTGAGCTCTACTTCATGGAAGAGGTATGGGTAGAAGAAGGTCAGGGTGGACCATCAGAGTATGATATCAAGGCGTTCACGGTATATCAGAACGAAGGCAGTAATACCGAACCTACACTGCAGTATCCTTACAAACCCTCTTGGAGTGATGACGCAGGTAAGATTCGTATCATGCGTGGCATGGGCGACCCAGCTATCGAGACTCTTAAATTGAGTACAAGCTCTAAGTTCATCGTCTATAAGGAAGTTGGTACAACGGGTCAAATCCAGTGGAATAATCCTAACTGGGGCTCATTTGCCGGCGTTTCTTGCAACGATTGGGCAGGTGATGCAGAGACCATAGAGGTGCCTGTCACTGAAGACATGCTGAAGTGTATCAGTGGCGAAATCTCTGACGGTTGGAGTAATACGGCTATCATCCTACAAGGTGACGGCCTCACGGTTACGAAGATTGTTTTGGTTCCTTAAGAAACAGTTAATAGATTGTCTATACAAGGTTCGTGAGAACCGTAAATAGAAATTCTTGAATGAGGACTCGGCAATAATTGTTTGCCGGGTCCTCATTTCTGTTTTTGAAGAAGCAAGAGAATAGTAGTGAGAGGTGAGAGGTGAGGGGTGAGAGATATGTCTTGCAAATTGAGAAGCAAGCAGCCGTAGCTATTCGTCACTAAACACTAAACGCTAAACACTCAACGTTTATTCACTCAACATTTGTCATGAAAAAGTGATAAAAAGGGCTCTCCAGTTTGCGATATTCTTCACCAACTCTTCCCTTGGTCAAAAAAAAGACGATTTTTGAATGATTTTATAATCCATTGATACATAGTGTCTTATGAAATTGTATGTATGTTTATACATCCAAAATTGACTGTTTATGCAGAAAAAACGTTGTTTTTTGGTATTTATAACATATTCAGTTAGCGTGCTAACATATATAGTTATGCTCGTAACATATATAGTTACGGCAATAACTATATACTTTACGTGTAAAAACTTGATGTTTTGTGATGTGAAATCATCAATTTAGCTTCTGTAATATCTCCTTTGATATTTTTCACGAAAATTTTTTGTCGTGGTTTTTCAGAGGAAATAGGTGTGAGAGGTGAGGGGTGAGGGATGAGGGGTGAGGGATGAGTGGTGAGGGGTGAGAAGTGAGAGGTGAGAGGTAAGATGGAAGAGGTGAGAGGGGAGAAAGCATAGATCAAGGAATGAGAAGGTATAGAGCGGGGGAAGAGAAGGGATGCCGTAGGTATCCGATGTTGGTAGCCAGCCATACAGCCGTGCCGATAGGTATGGCGAAATGGCTGGAAAGGAAGGTTGGGCGTGAGGGAAAGCCTGCCATAGGTAGGCGATATGGTTAACTGTGTCCCTAACCCAAGGGCTGGGCATATATTCACATCCAACTCTCAATCCCAGCCATTTTGCCGTACCTATCGGCACGGCTGTATGGCTGGCTACTGACATCTGATGCCTATCGGCATCTTTCCGTGCAGCCATTTTTTTATCGATATCTTTCCATATTGCATGATTATTAATTGATACCGACCACATACACAATTTCAATTTTCAATCTTCAATTTTAAAAAGTCTAAGGATTCAAGGATTTCAGGTTTTTCATCTGAATAGTAATGTACGTAGGAAGATTTCGTGCATCGGTAGAGACGCTGAAACTGTCCTTCATCTGTCCGTGAGTACTGCGCACCCACGGTTATCGAACTTAGACACTTTCAGTGTTGGTTAGTAGCGGATGGTAACAAAAAAAAGTGGCTTCGCAAAGAAGCCACTTTTTTGAATATATGCTATAGATTTATTATCTTCTCTTGAGAGAAAGGGGAACGGAGTTGCTGCGGATGCGCTTACCCTTTACACCTTCACCACCGCCAGTCTCTGGGATTTTCATCAATGATGGATAGTAGCATGTGACTAAGTCACCAAGATATGGACCACCACTTGCTACGTCAAGTTTCTGCTCGCTGAATGCAGAGAAGAGAAAGCATCCAATGGGGTAGTTTGAAGAACCAAACGTTCCACCAAATTCACCATATAAGGTAACCTGACCTTCGCCAATGTCAACCAATCCTAATGTCAAGGTTGATGTTGCATCGGTAGAGGAAGCTGTCCAATAGTTACCCTCTGCATCCATGAAGATCAGGTAGAGGAAATAGGTGCTATATGTACCTATGAAGCTACCGCTCTGCAATGATACTGTCATGGTAGATTTGTCAACGGTAACGGGGATAGACCAACCGTATTGGTCAATGGTTAGTGCGTTCTCGGTCAGAGTTGCATAGAAGCCATTGTCTCCCTTTTCATCAGTATATCCGAAGACGTACCTGCCAAACATCTGCTCTGCGTTAAACTGGCTTATCACGATTTGCTTGGTGCTGCTGCCAGAAGTAACGTTGACGATGCCTCTACGTGGATTGCCCGTGTTAGCACTTACGTTCACTTGGATTTGCTTGCTTCCTTTGCTGTATGCAGCAGTAATCCAGTCAACGGTAGATTCGATGGTCACATTCTTAGAACAAGTAACGTCGATGTTTTGTTTGCCACCCTCGTTGGTCATGGTGATGGCCTGCGTAGCGATGGTAAACTGCATACCTTGCTGCGTGATGGTAATGGTATCTTTTACGACACCCGTCTCAAAGGCAACATATCCCACACGTGGAGTTTCTTCGTCGTTAGATGCAGCCACCACTTCAATCTGGTCAGCCTCGGCATTGTATGAAGCCTTCAACCAATCAGTGAGGCTCTTCACTGTCACTCCTGCGTCTTGTACCACGGGGATATAGACGTATGCGTTAAGCGTGTCAGAGATGGTGTATTCTGTGCCACCTGCAATACCATAGACACTACCTTTCTGGGTAGCAGTAACCGTGGTCTCTGCGCCGCCAGCCTTGAGGTTAATCTTAGCAGAACGACCATCCAGAGTGGGGTTGACAGTGGCAGTAGCCGTTACCTTATTGCCTTCTACGGCAAGGGTAAGCCAAGTAGAAGAGGTGGTTGCCTCTAATGCAGCAGACGAATTAACCGTAATGGTACCCGTTCCACCTTGTGATTCAAACAACACCTCAACGTTGGAAACCTCAAGTGGGGTGGGGGCTGTATAGGTGGCATCGTCTTCGCCGCAGGACGTGAACATGGTCACGCCTGCGAGCAATGCGATAATACTAAATATCTTTTTCATATTGCTTCAAGATTTATTGTTTAGTAAAAGCTATTTGCAAGAATACGTCATAATATCCCAAGACGTTCTCGATAACATCGTCGTTACCAACCAAGATACACAATCCACCAATTGTCGAAGAGCCGAAGGTACCACCAACAGAGAGCACCACCTTACCGTCTGCATTGAGCGATGGGATGATGTAACCTGTTGCAGCCTTGCTTGTGCTGGTCCAATAATCAAAGATATCATCAGTAAAGCATAAGAACGAGACGTATCTACCGAGAGTACCAAGTGTCTGACCCGACTGCATCTCGAATCGTGTCTCATCCTCATTCCATTTCATCATGATGGTTTGTGGCCAATTGGTATTGGGATAATAGAGCGTAAGAGCAAAGTCATCGCCAGCCTGACTGATGTTAGCACTGTATGTATATGGTTTATTTTTATTGTCGACACACGCCATCACGTAGTTGCCCAACAAGTCGGTTACTTCCATCTGAGAAACACTGATGGTGGCTTTCTCGCCATTAGCCTCTACGATGATATTGCCATTACGTGGGTTGCCGGTAGTGTTGGCGGCAATGTTCACGGTCAGTTGCTTGCCATTCGCAGAAACGGTGATCCAATCTACGTCTGGTGTATATTTGAACTGGTCAGCCAAGTTGAAGGTATAGGTGAACGAAGTCTCTGCGTTGCCTGTGGTAATGGTGCTGCCCACATTATTAATTACAATTTCTGGAATGAGCAATCCCGTATATACAACATCGGTACCAACGATGGTGAAAGTACCTTTGTCTTCATTGTATGCGAACGAACTTACTTCTTTTCCTGCTACATGAATAGGCTGATATAAAGTAAGACCATCAGATAAGAAACAGAAAGGAGCGCTGACGGTAGTATCAGGAGTCTGAATCCTGATGTTGCGTCTTGCAGCATTGATGTAGAGCATACTGTTAGCTCCGTCTATCGTACCAGCAGCCTTGTCGAATACCAGATTGTCCTTGTATTCCTTCATGACAGACTGATAAGACTCAGGAGTCTGTCCTTCCAATTTGTGCATATACAGGATGTTACCAGAACGGTTACCTTTCAGCGTGATAGTCTTTTCATCCTCGCTAATGTTCATGATGATGAAGATGAAGTCGCCATCGTATGCCTCGTAACCACCCGCACCAGATGAACCGGTAGGTGTGGCAAAATAGTGCATATACTCATTGTATGTATCAAACATCAACACGGGACCGTCTTCGTTCTTCAGCGTATAGGTGGTGGTAATGGGTTCTAATACATCGTCTGCCAATTCACAATAGATCTTGGCATTGTCTTCATCGAATGACATCGTGTAAGAGTAGCCACCATAGCTCTGGTTACGGTCGGGGAAGTAGTTGAGCACCCATCCGTTTTCTGCACTGGTGAGCACCCTCTTTGTATTGTCAAGATACTTCGAGACGCGTGCCGATGCAGAATCGGGGAAAATGTCTTCCTGGTCTTTCAGACATGATGTCAGCATCAATGCCGGAAGAGCCAGAAGCAGGAATTTAATGAAAATATTCTTGTTCATAATCGTTCTTTTTTATTATTCAACGGTTAAGTCGGTTAAGTTAATTAAGCCGTCTGTTATATTAGCCTGACGACGGAGGATGCAGTCGCGCAGTACATCGATGTCGATGCCCCATGTATCGTGCATGTAAGCACGCATGATGTCGAGTTTCTGCTCGATGAGTGCACGTCCCGTTTGTGTCTGTTCCCTATCGTCCTCATACATTGTCTCAGCAGCCTTCATCTGGCTTTCCCACCACTCTGGGGTGTGGGTTACATACTCAGATACCATTTCGGCAAAGTCCTCGTTGTAGTTGGTTTGTGCGTAAGCTGTAATGAAGCCGCGGCTCAAATATACATTAATAAATGGCTCAGAGAACTGGCTGTCTGACACGTAAGAAGCAGGTGTTACCTCTCTGAACGACGTAGGAAAGTCTTGCGTCTGGTTCAAGATGTGGGTAAACTCGTGGTGGATGGTCTTGATGTAATAGTGGTTCAATCCATCAGCTAAGCTCATTGTTGGGTCGTATGAGCCATTCATCACATCGCCTAAGTAATTGATACCCGACAACAAGATTTTCTTTCCAGCTTCAGCCGTACCGAGAATGTAGCTTCCGTTGTTGCGGAACTCCCAAGTACCGATGAGATAAAACATCTTAGGGAAGTTTTGGCGGGTGAAGTTGATACCAGCCACCTCATTGTAGGTCTCTACACATAGATACTTCACCAAGTGTGCCATGATGATGGAGTTTTCCATCTGTGCAGGTACGGTGTAGTAGTTCAAATCGCTTTCAATCTCCTCATAACGATACTTGAAGTCAATGTTATAGGGATTGATGAAGTTTGCCTCTAACCATTTGTCGAAGGCATTCTGCTTGTAACTGTCAGCAGTGATTACGCTTTCGCTCTTGATTTCGTCTTTCTCGCAAGATACCAAACCAAGTGTGAGCAACATCAGCGGCAATATGTATTTAATATTCTTTTTCATAACTTGATACTTAATCTTGAGCTATAACATTAACAATCTGGTCGCCTCCGACAGGCTTTCCGGGACGTGGGTTAGGCGTATAGCCAGCCTCGCGTACCTTTTGTGGAATCTGGATAGCACGGCGTGGGTCGTCAACCACGAGCCAGTCAACAATCTTTTCTGGTACACCATCACCGTTCATCACGCGTCTTGGAATCTCAATGCCCCAACGCTTGATGTCGAACCAACGCTTACCCTCATGCAAGGTCTCGTAACGGCGCATGGCAAGTACGAGTTGGATCATGTTTTCTTGGTCAGAGCCTTCTTTATCAATGGTAAACTTAGGATGCAGGTGCTTCTTGAGCGAAGAGTTGATGCCAGCCTTAGCTTTACCTTCCTCATCGTAAGCGTAAGCCATCCCTTTCATGAAGTTGTTCACTCTTGCGGTATCTAACGTAATGGTATTGTATCTGGCAGCAACTACATTGCGCAACCAAATGGTCATGTCTTCGCAAGCCTTGTCGTAGTTCTTCTGCATGATGTAAGCCTCTGCACGGTTGAGCAACACCTCGTCACCCGTGAAAGCAGCGTAAACAGTATGAGAAAAACCAATGTTAGCCACTGGGTCTGTGATTTCAAATAAATACGGCATACGCCACTGTGACCATGCGTCCATGTTGGTTCCTGAATATCGCTTCACAAGATAAGCATAGTCAGCGTTAGAACCGTTTACCGGATTCCATAATTTTGCCAACGCACTGATGGTCTCGTTTTCGCCTAAGTAGGCACAGTGGGAATAACGGTGACCTGTGGAGAATCCACCAAAGTAAACACCTTGAGAAGAATAAGAGGTATGCAACAATAAGTTGCAGTTGAGTGTAGTCTGAATCACATGGTTCGTGGTAGGATCTTGCTGATAGCGAGTTCCATCGGGCATGGTGTTCAGTACAGCCCAGTCGCGCAGCATGGTTTGAGGATTTGTGCCCAATACTTTGTTGGCATACTCGATAGCCTTGTCGTATTTCTCATAATAGAGATAGAAGCGAGTGGCGAATGCGTAAGCGGCATTTCTGTTGAAGTGATACTTAGGCACGTTGTAGTAGCTGTCGCCAACGTAGGGCAGGGCAGCTTCCAAGTCTTCCTGGATATGAGCATAGTTCTGGTGAACAGTCTCACGCTCATACTTGGGGTTCAGCTCTTTCTCTGTTTCTGTTACGTAAGAAACACCCAAAGCGTCAGGGTCGTTTGCGTTATAGTGGGTAGCAAACACGTTGACGAGCATGAAGTGAGCGTAAGCACGGCACATCAATGCCTCAGCCTGCATCTCTTTCAGCTTGGTGGTGGTAGCACCGCCCATCGACTCAATGCCCTCTAATGCCATGTTGGCTGTCTCTATACACTGATAGAGATCCATCCAGTAGCTCTCTGGGTCTTGGTTGTCACGTTCGGTTACGTCTATCCAACCGTAAATCTCATCCAAGAAACGTTCTGTATTGGGATTGTTGGCTCCCATGTCATCTACGTTGTCTGATGCATATTCCGTAAATGCCATGTGGTCATGTGTGGGATATGCAGATACAAGTAGCTTGATAATCTTTTCCTCCGTATTGGCCTCGGTACGATTGTCGGGCAGCTTGTCTAAGAAGTCGTCGCAAGATGTCAGACCTAAGCACAAGGCTACGAGAGAAATTCCTATATATTTCTTAACCATAATATTATAATGTTCTTAAATGTTTAATCTCTTAGAGTCCAAATCTTAATGTTAAAGTAAATTGTTTTGGCATAGGAACAGCCACACCACCCGTGTTGAAGAACTCAGGATCTTGACCATTCAACTTCTTGTCTGCGTAAATCAGGAAGAGGTTGGTAGCTTGCAATTTCAGAGAGAGATTGTTGAGCTTCAGCGGTTCAATGAGTCTCTTGGGGAACTCATAGCCTAATGAGATTTCCTTCATGCGGATGAAGTCACCCTTGGCAATACGCTCCGTAGAATAGTTGTACGCATTGTAAGCATAGCTCAAATCGGTGTCGTTTCTGTTCTGACGGCTGGAAGCAATCACTGGAATCGTCGTGAACTTCTCGTCTCCAGGTACCATCCAACGGTTGGCAAATTCCTTAGGCATGGAATTCAGGTCGTTGTATTCGTTTCTGAATACGGGATCCAAACGTACTACGTTACCGAATGAATAGGTAATGAATACATTCAGTGTTAATCCCTTATATCTGAAAATGTTTCCGAACGAACCTACATCAGTGGGATCTACAGAACCACTGTATTCCAAGAATTTCATCTTTTCCTTGTCTTGTGTCTGGAAGTAGATTCCCGTAGAGGTAATGTTGCCATCTTGGTCGAGGAACAGAGGAAGACCTTCGTTGTTCAAGCCCCTGAATGGAATGGAGAACAATGAACGGACGGGATAACCCTCCAATGCGAAACCAGTACCACTGATGAGGTCGATGATACGTTGGTTGTTTTCCAACTCTGTAACCTCATTGTGTGTATGAGAATAGATGAAGTTGGTGGTCCAAGTGAAGTCCTTGGTCTTGATGTTGGTAGTAGATAAACTTAACTCAACACCATTAGACTTCATGGAAGCCACGTTACCGTATTTCAATCCACCCATCTGCGTGCTTATTACACCTATCAAGTCGTAGTTGTTACGCTTGTACCAATCGAAATCGAAGTTGATGCGGTTGTCCAAGAATCCTAATTGGAATCCGAGGTTCAGCTCATGTTTCTTCTCGAAGGTAAGTTCACCGTTTGCACGGTCAGTTTCCTGCAATCCACTCTCACGAATACCAGCCGTAGGACGCCAGGGATTATAGCTGCCAATCACGGGGAGAGAGTTGGTTACCCAAGATGGTCCGCTCTCAGCTGTCAATGAATAAGAAGCCTTCAATGTAGCGTGTGTCAGAACATTCTTGAAAACATCTTTGAACCAAGTCTCCTCATGAGCATTCCATGCACCCGACACGTTCCATGTAGGCAACCAGCGTGCGGAGCGAGATTTACCCAACTTGTTGGTTCCCTCGTAACGGACGGTACCGTTGATGGTGTAGCGACCTTTATAAGAATAGGTGGCTGTTCCGAAGAATGCGGCACGACGCTCGTGAGTGTTTTCTAACTTGAAGTAAGGAGAGTTGTCTTCTGCACCTTTTTTGAACACTTGGTAAGCGTAGTTGGCAATCTCACCGAGAGAGTATTGCATACCCCAACCGCGGAACCAGTCGTAAGTACGGTCGATGTTGTTCACCTCCATACCTCCATAGAGATTCAAGATATGGTTGTTGGCAAATACATCGTTGTAAGAAGCAGTTGCACGGAAGTCCCATGCGGTCATCTTGTGGGTAGTCTTGTTATAGATACCTCCGTAGGGAAGTACGGTGATGGGTTGTGCGTACATATCCTCCGGGTCAGTGTAGAGGAATGGGTTTGCGTCGCGGATAGCCGTAGTAGGCATCATGCGATAAGCCTGGGCTTGGTTGGAATCGTCCAGAATCTGGTGATTCTGTGTAGATTGGTTATACTTGAAAGCACCCAATACTGACAATTCCACCTTCTGGATGGGCTTGTACTTTAACTCGCCTTGTACACGTGTATCGAAAATGTCAAGGTCGATATAGTTGTTATTCAACTCATGCAGGATGTTGAACGGAGCGTAGTTGCGGGTATAGAACGTATTCTGTTCCAACGCACGTGACGTGTTCAATGCGTATGAGTATGGGTTGATGTCGAACGAACGGTGAACCTCACCAGATACCACATCGGTTTCAGCAGCAAGTGTACCAGGTGCACGTTGCTTACGATAACTTGAGTTGGCAATCATGTTGAATGTAACATGCTTGGAGAGGTTGAACGTGTTGTTCAAGTTGGCGGTGTAACGCTCCACTCTTGACTGCTTGGTCCATCCTGGGTCGAACATGGCAGATACAGATGCGTAAGTCTGTGATTTCTCTGTACCTGTAGAGATGCTCACTGAATGGTTGTGCTGAATGGCGTTAGAGAACAAGATGTCAAACCAATCGGTATTGCGGAACTCAGCCTCGCGCAAGTAGTTGGCTTTTGCCTCCATCGTGTTAGCCAAACCATATTGGCCAGTGGCGGGGTTGTATTCAGTAATCAACTGGTACATCTTACCGTAAACACCACTTGATGCGGCATTAGAGGTCTCAGCGTAGTTGAGGTAACCCTTCTGCTGCATTTCCTGATAGATACCCATCTGGTCCTGAGAGTTCATGATGTTGAACGTAGAGTAGTTGGGCTTCAGGCGCATGGTATATTCACCGGTGTAGTTGATGCGAGCTTGTCCTTGCTGACCTTTCTTGGTTGTGATGACAATCACACCAGCCATGGCGCGCGCACCATAGATAGAGGTAGCAGAACCGTCCTTCAAGATTTGGAAGCTCTCGATGTCATCAGAGTTCAAACCAGCGATGGCACTTGAAATCAAGGTGTTTGCATCACCAGAAGAAAGTTGGTCGGCACTTACGTCAGTAACATCTTCCATAATCACACCATCTACCACCCACAGTGGCTTAGAGTTACCATAGATAGATGTAGCACCACGCACGCGAATCTTTGGTGCAGTACCGAAGGTACCAGATACGTTCTGTACACTCACACCAGCCGCACGACCTTCCAAAGAACGAGAGATGTCGGCAACACCGTCAATCTTCGAGTCCTTGGCGTCAATCTTCGTGGTAGAACCCGTGAAGAGTCGCTTGTCCATTTTCTGCATACCCGTAACCACCACTTCGTCGATAGAACGGGAATCTGGTTTCATACGAATCAGAAGATTTTGCCCTGCTCTGATTTCTGTAGTCACATATCCCACGGAAGTTACTTCAAACGTGGAACCGCTGCGACTTGTGGAAAAGGAGAATTTTCCATCAATGTCTGTAACGGCAAGGGCTGATTTCTGTCCTTTCATTTTGACCACGGCACCAATAATGGGTTCGCTGTCTTCATCTGAGACAACGGTACCTGAGACTATTGTCTGCGCCATCACTGTTCCTAATGACAGGAGCAGGAGGGTCAAAATCATCGTTAGTCTTTTTTCCATAAATTCTCTTTGTTTGTTTTACATTATTTATTTATATAATTCAATTTTGTCTATCGCAAAATGGTATAAAAAGAAAGAATTTGTTTTCCTTCTGTCGTTATCGATACATCATTCCTTTCACGAGTTTCTTGTTAGCTAACAATCCGTAATTTTACACTATTCTGCAAAATTAACGAAATTTTATTAACCTAACAAATAAAAATTATAAAATCTATACGAATCTGCATGAATTTTAACATTTACTTTGCAGGTTGTCCAGTTTGATTACAGATTTTGATAGGATTATGCCAATTAGTTTCAATTTTAAACAAAAGGGTGGTGAAAGGTGTGTTTCTTTCATGTTTTGTCATTTTCTTTTCTGTTTCCTTCATGGTTTGGCAAAACCGATGGCGGCTACACTAATCTTGACATTTCCAGCCTTGCAAAGTTCTTTACCGCATGAGCAAATGGTGGCTCCTGTGGTTACTACATCGTCTATGAGCAATACGTGTTTGCCCTGTATTTGCTCACCATGTACCAACTCAAATACTCCCTCTACGTTTTCCGTTCGTGTCCAACGGTCTTTTTGTGTCTGACTGGAAGAGAATCTCTTTCTGGTAATGATGTCGTTCATGATAGGTATTCCCGTCACTTCGTTGATGCCTTGGGCAATCGTATCGCTTTGGTTGTAACCTCTTTGTCGTTCGCGCTCATGGGCAAGGGGAATCGGGATAATGGCTTCAATATCGTCAAAGAAGTTTTCTTGGTGAAACTCTTGTGCCATCATTCGTCCGATGATGGTTCCGATGTCTGGACGTTGGAAATACTTTAATGAATACACCACGTAAGCAGACGAGGCATGAGCTTGGTAATACATCCAAGCAGCGCAACGCTCAACGGGAATCCTGCCCCAGAAGAGCCTTGCCATTTCGTTTTCGTATGCGTCTTGTGCGAAATAGGTACGAGGTAAGTGAAAGTTGCAAACGCTACAGATGATTTCTTCCTCGATGGCAAGCCGCTTCCCACACACCACACATGCCCTCGGTGCTATCAGGTCGAGCAGTCTGCTCCAAAAACTATTGGGTTTCAAAGCCTGACGCTCATGGTATGGGTCAATCCTCATCGTCTATACCGTCTATACATTGTCTGATGAGGTCTATTGTAAATCCACGGCCCACGGCAAACTTCATCAGTTTCATCTTGCGTTCGTAATCATTGCTTGCCTTGATGCTTCTTTCCTTGTTCTTTAATAAGGGTTTCAAGACGGACAGGTATTCAGAATCGTCGATTTCATCGAGTATTTTCTGTGCGATGTCACCATTCATCTGCTTTTGCCAAAGTGATTGTTCTATCTTTCGCCTGCCCCATTTGTTGTACTTGATCTTGTCGTTTACGAAGAACCGACAATAACGCTCGTCGTCGATGAATTTGTTGGCAACCAGTAAAGCCATCACCTCTGCTTGTGCTTCCTCGTCCATTCCCCATAGGCGCATCTTACTGAGCATTTCTCCCGAACAGTGTTCGCTCTTCGAGCAGAGGGCTGCCAGTTTCTTGAAAGCCTGTTTGGTGTCTATTTCCTTTTCCATGTATCAGTGTTTAAAGTTATCGTCTTTTGTGTCTTCGTGACTCTTTTGGCAAGTGAGGAATCTCTGCTTTCCAAACGGGTCGTTAATTATTTGCGTATTTGTGAAATTCAAGTCTTGCATCAATGAAAGAAGCTCTTGTGCATAGATGGGATTGATTTCAAATAATAAGTGCCCGCCGTCTTCCAATGCGTCTTTGGCAAACAAAGCAATGGCTCGATAAAAAAGCAAAGGGTCGTCATCGGGAACAAACAAAGCCTCGTATGGCTCATAATCCAGTACGTTTCGCTCCATGTCTTTCTTTTCCTTTTCGCAAATATATGGAGGATTAGATGCGATAATGTGCCATTTCATCGATGTCTTTCCTACATTTAGGATGTCTTTTTGCTCAAATGTCACGTTGGCGTGAAGGTTTTCTGCATTCTGCTTGGCTATCTTCAATGCGTCGGGCATGATGTCCCAGGCAGTTACTTGTGCTTGAGGATTGTCCAAGGCGCAAGTAATGGCGATGCAACCAGAACCGGTTCCGATGTCTAAGATTCGTGTTGGCGATGGATAAACACCATGTTTAGAGGCTGCAAACCTATTGATTAGCTCGCATAAACATAGTGTTTCGGGGCGCGGAATCAATACTCCTGGAGCCACATGGAATCTATGGTTGCCAAATTCGGCTATTCCCAATACATATTGGATAGGTTCTCCTTGCTCCAAACGACTGAAAATGCCTTCAATCCTTTGCTGTTCGGCTTCGGGTAACTCGTCTGTCTTGCCGCATAATAAGTCGGTAAGCGACATTCCATATAGAATGTCGAAAACCATCCTTACCATTGCGCGAGCCTCTCTGTTATCGTAGATGGAAGTGAGTCGATGTATGAAATCTTGGTATTTCATGTTGTTTTTCAAGACAAAAGTACATGTAATATTTGTAAAATCACCAATTTGCATCGGTTTTTTCATGAAAAAGTGAAAAATTCGCTATCTTTGCATGGAAAAACGTATGTAGCTTCGATATGAATCAGTTGGAGATTGACGAGATGTATATGAGGCGTTGCATTCAACTTGCCAAGAATGGTGTGATGAATGCCAAGCCTAATCCGATGGTTGGTGCAGTTATCGTTGCCAATGACCGTATTATCGGTGAGGGCTATCATGTGCATTGCGGCGAAGGACATGCTGAGGTGAATGCGTTTGCTTCCGTGAAACCTGAAGATGAGGCGTTGCTTTCGCAAGCTACTATCTACGTGAGTCTTGAACCATGTGCTCATTACGGAAAGACTCCTCCTTGTTGCGACTTAATTATTCGTAAAGGAGTGCATCGGGTAGTGGTAGGCTGTACAGATTCCTTCGACAAGGTGCAAGGACGTGGCATTCAGCGCATTCGAGAGGCTGGAATCGAGGTGACTGTTGGCGTGTTGGAGAAGGAATGCAGGGCATTGAACAAACGCTTCTTTACTTTTCATGAGAAGCAAAGACCGTTTATCATCTTAAAATGGGCACAAACGATGAATGGTTTCATTGACCATCAAGGAAAGGCTTTGTCTATTTCAACGCCGTTTACCAAGATGTTGAGCCATCGCCTACGTGCTGAAGAAGACGCTATCTTGGTGGGAAGAGTAACCGATGAACGGGAACATCCCTTGCTGAATGTGCGTGATTGGGTGGGCAAAGACCCTAAGCGAATGGTCCTTGCAAATGGGATGGACCTTCAACAATTGATGAATGATTTGTACGAACAGAATATACAGTCGTTGATAGTGGAAGGTGGAAGAAAGACGTTGACCTCTTTCATGGAAGCCAACCTATGGGATGAGATTCGTGTGGAAACAGCACCTTGGACGGTAGATGAAGGAACCCAAGCCCCCATGCTTCCCCCACAAGCCAAGGAAAGGCAAAGGGAAGAATGGGATGGAAATTGGATTGTGTGGTATGAAAGGTCTAATACTTAATTCTTTCTGCCAAAGTCGGCTGGCACTTCGCCCCATTTCGCCGTTTCCCATTTGATGATGGGCGTTTTGATGGCGTGTGTGCGAAGCCAAGTTTCTGCACGTGCAATGATTTCAAAGAGTTTTTCCGTTTGTTCATTGCGTTCCAACTTTGTCTTACATTGTTTCTTGTTCACCCAAAGAATGGCGTTGTATGAGTCGGAATAGATGACCTTGTCTGTGATTCCGAGCTTATCCATCAATGCCAATGCGTGAACGATGGCAAGAAACTCACCGATATTGTTGGTTCCATGCAATGGTCCGAAGTGAAACACCTGCGACCCTGTTTGTAAGTCGATGGCACGATATTCCATCGGACCAGGATTGCCCGAACAGGCAGCATCTACTGCCCATGCGTTACTCTTCACTTCGGGTGGAAATGACAACATTTTGCCGCCTTGTTCTGCCATTACATTCTCTCTGGAACTTCAATGCCGAGCAGTGACATTCCGTTTTTGATGATTTTCGCTACGTTTTTAGCCAAAGTCAATCGTATGTTTCTAATCTCTGGAGTCTCAGCACCGAGAATGCTATAGTCGTGATAGAACTGGTTGAACTGCTTTGTCAACTCATAGCAGTAGTTGGCAATTCCACTGGGTGAGTAGTCTTTCCCCGCTTGTTCTACGGCAGCACCAAACTCATTCATCTTTTGGATGAGCTCAACCTCTTTTGAATTAAGATGGTTGATGTTTGACGGAGGAAGTGTTTCACCTAATGGTGAGGAAGATGTTTTGATGGAAGATGTACTTCCTTCCTTCATACCTTCAACCTGCGTAGCACTACTTCCACCTTCAAAGTTCAAACTTCCTACTTCGCCTTGCGCTTTACGCAGTATCGATCTGATACGGGCGTGGGTATATTGGATGAAAGGACCTGTGTTGCCATTGAAGTCAATACTCTCTTCTGGGTTGAAAAGCATGTTCTTTCTTGCATCAACCTTCAAGATGAAATACTTCAAGGCTCCCATTCCCACGATGCGGGCTATCTCGTTCTTTTCCTCTTCGCTGATGCCCTCTATCTTGTTGACCTTATCGTCGCTCAATTGTTTCGCATTGGCAATCATGGTTTCAATGAGGTCGTCTGCGTCAACCACTGTTCCCTCTCTGCTCTTCATCTTTCCATTGGGGAGTTCCACCATTCCGTAAGAGAAATGCACCAGTTCCTTTCCCCATTTGAAGCCAAGACGGTCGAGCAGGATAGACAGCACTTGGAAATGATAGTTTTGTTCGTTTCCTACCACGTAAATCATCTTGTCGATGGGATAGTCCTTGAATCGCATGTCTGCGGTACCGATGTCTTGCGTCATATATACGGAAGTACCATCGGAACGCAATAGAAGCTTTTGGTCCAGTCCTTCATCGGTGAGGTCTGCCCATACACTATTATCTTCTTTACGGAAGAACAAACCTTTCTCAAGTCCTTCTTCCACCTTTTTCTTACCTTCAAGATAGGTATTGGATTCGTAGTAAATCTTGTCGAATGACACACCTAAAGCCTTGTAAGTCTCGTCGAATCCTGCATACACCCAGTTGTTCATCTTCTCCCATAAGGCACGAACCTCTGGGTCGTTTTGTTCCCATTTCACCAACATCTCATGGGCTTCCTTGATGAGAGGAGCCTCGTTCTTGGCAGTTTCCTCGGCTTTCTCCTCATCCATTCCTTCGGCAATAAACTTTGCCTTAAGTTCCTTTACTTCCTCACGGTAATGTTTGTCGAATGCCACGTAGTAGTCGCCGATGAGATGGTCGCCTTTCTTTCCGCTTGTTTCGGGAGTCTCACCATTGCCCCATTTCTGCCAAGCCAACATCGACTTGCAGATGTGAATACCACGGTCGTTGACGATATTGGTCTTCACCACCTTGTAACCATTGGCTTGCATGATTTGAGCCAATGACCAACCTAACAGGTTGTTGCGCACATGACCTAAGTGAAGTGGCTTGTTGGTGTTGGGAGAAGAATACTCAATCATGACAAGAGGACTCTCGTCTGTTGCCTGGCGCATTCCGAATGTGGGATTGGCATCAATGTCTTTGAGCAAGCCAAGCCAAGCTGCTGGAGATACTACCAAGTTAAGGAAGCCTTTCACTACGTTAAAGCTTTCCACGGCAGTACAATTAGCTTGCAGATATTCGCCAATTTCCTGTGCAGTGTCTTCAGGTTTCTTCTTGGAGATTTTCAATAAGGGGAAAACAACCAATGTAAAGTTTCCCACAAACGTGCTTTTCGTCTTCTGTAACTGCAACATCTGGGCAGGAACGTCTTGCCCGTATAATTCCTTCACTGCGGCAATTGCCGACGTGCAAATCTGAGCCTCTATATTCATAAATGTGTATGAGTTGTTTTTATTAAGTTGCAAAATTACGAAATATTGCTGAGATAAGAAAGCATTTTTGTTAGATTAACGCAGTTTGCCCATAAATAAAGACTTATAAATACCAATTATTTAGGAAAGATTTTGTAAATTTGCACCCAAAGGTAAAAATACAATGAGTCCTGTTTTCAAACGCGAAAACGAGTATACGTTCAAAATATACTCAAATGAGGAAGAGCGAATGCACATTCATGTGCTTTGTGGAGGTCACGAAGCCAAGTATTGGTTGGAACCACGTGTGGAACTGGCAAAGAATTCGGGTATTCCTGAACATAAGTTAAATGAAATCAAGAAAATCGTAGAGAAATATGCAGACAGTTTTAAAGAACAATTCAAGCAACACATCGGCAAGCGTATTGATGATTAACGCTCAAGGCATTATGCTTTCCGTTTGTGGTCATGACTACTTCATTTCGTACAACCGCATTCCGTGGATGCAGGATGCACCCATCCGAAGCGTGCTAAATGTGCAGATGAGTGGTCCCGAAGCCATTGAGTGGCCCGACCTTGACGTTGATCTTGAAATAGATAGTCTTCGCCATCCAGAACGCTATCCTCTCATTATCAAGAGGAATGAATTGGACTTTGCTGGAAAGGTGGGTTAGCAGGTAATCTTTCACCCTCACCTCTTTTTCTTTTGAAAAACACCGACAAAATTTTTTCGTGAAAAAACTCCAAGGAGATGTTAACGGTACAAAATAGGTGGTTTCTCGGTGCAAAATCACACGTTTTTACTCGTCAAGTATATAGTTAGAGCCGTAACTATGTATGTTACGAGCCGTAACTATATATGTTAGCAAGCTAACAGAATATGTTATGAACGCTCCAAAATGCCGTTTTTTCTGCATAAACAATCAGTTTTGAGCGCATATATATTCAGTTATTTTTGCAATGTGTTAATAGTCAATTGATTATAAAAACACTCAAAAATCGCCATTTTTTAGACCAAGGAGTTGGTGAAGAATATCGCATTCTGGAGAGCCCTTTTTATCACTTTTTATTGACAAATGGAGTTAGGGAAATGATGTTTCCCCTGCTATTTCACCATCATCTTCTTTCCATTCACGATGTACAGGCCAGGTGTAAGGTGAAGATGGAGTTCGGTAACGGGAACATTCGCTTTCACACGAATACCACGGATGTCGTAAACGTCAACCAGAGAGGGCTTTTCCTTATCCTGCAAGGGCAACACCTCAATGCCATCGGCTTCCTCTTCTTCATGAATGTCGTATGGAGTGAGTTTTGAATAAACGTATTCGGCACGGTTCTTCAACCAGTTCTTCATCCTCGAAGACATTTCCTCATAGTCAACTCCTCCTCCCCACCAATAGAGTTCTTCATTGTTGTGTTCAAAGGAGGGTTTGGCGTAAGTATAGTATTCGTCACAATAAGCCAGAACCTCCTCCAAGTGATTATTCATGAACTCTGTCCATACCTTGTAATAAGCCTTGTCAATTGCCTCGTTAGCGTAACGAAGGTTATGGATGAACAGACTGCATTCCATATTTGAACTTGTGTAATAATTGGCTTGCACGTCGGTCTTACTGTAATCCTTTCCATGCTCATAACCGAAAGCCCAGTCTAAGTCCCAAACAGGACCGAACATGTATTTGCTTCCGTCAAAATAGTTTTCCTTGTACAGGAAAGTACTTTTGGGATGGTTGATTTCGTAATTGCAAATCAGGTCATTAACCATGAGGAAGCGAGCTAGATTGTCTGCGTCAATCCATTTATCTATATCCTCGCCACGAGACAATGCCCTTTCAAAAGCGTTGAAATCATCCTTGATGATAGAGAAGTCTAAGTTAGATTCCTGTTCGTTTAAGTCGGGCTCCTTGATGTTGACGGGCAGACGATAGATGTCTGAATGGAAGCGATAGGTTTCATCATAGTATGAGTCCAGTTCCAGCAAAGCCGCATTGCTCTCGTCTGCCAATTCGATGCTGTTGTTGCTGAATCCCACCTTCTCCGTGAAATTATAGCTACCCCAATAAACACCGTTGATATAAAGCTCAACGGGAATGATGTGGTTGAATCCAGCCGTGCCTACCACACCAGCAATCTTCATTCCTATGGCATTGGTCATCATGGAACCATCCTGTTTGTTGGCAAGCAACACCCAGTTTTTCCCTTTCGTCAATCCAAAAGGCTTCACTTTCTCCGCAAACTTCAGGCGGTATGGATTTTTTGCCCAAGAGTAGTTGCTCCAACTGGAATTGCCCCTTCCTTTGATTTGCACGTTGCTTGTCATGGAAGGATAGACTCCAGCACCATCAATGATGATTTGAGCGTTGAGATAATAGTCTTTACTGCTTACAAATTCGCCATTGTCTATGTTGATGTCTATTCTCGGCACATTGGTAGATTGGTCGGTCAGCCAATTGGCGCGTACCTTGTAGTCGCGTCCGAAAGGCTTGAAGAAGTATTCGTATTGCTCGGGTTCAATCAATACGGGGTCGGTGTCAGGATTCTCCCTGACGGTAAAGAGGCGAAATTCCGCAAGAAACAGGTGGTTTCTGTAGCTCGCCTTTGTCTGTTCGAAACGTAAATACGTGTATGTACCGTCTAAATTGATAATGGGAGAGGTGAATGTAGAGCCAATCTTATAAGGCAATCCGTTGTTTTGCGTAAACGTTTTCTTGAGAATCCATTCCTTTCCGTCGTTGCTTACGTATAGACAGATTTCCTTGGGATACCTACTGATGGATTTTCTACATGTGTATTCGAACTGTATCACGTAAACGGGAGCGTTGAGGTGAATGTCGAAATAGGGGGGTGGAGCCGACGTGTCATCACCGTTAGAGGGATGGAAAAAGGTGTTGGGATTGTCGTCAAGCATCATTTCAAAGTCCTCTCCCTCGTTGGCAGGCGCATTGGTGGAAAACATCTCCTTGGTGAGTTGTATTGGGTCTTTGATGTATTTCTCTGGAATGCTATAGACAGCCTCGCTCACCTTCTTTCTGTCTAAGACTTCCTGTTCTGGATTGGAGACGGTGATGATGGGGTCATTGGCAAAATTGACCCTGCTTTTCTTGTTGTCTATAATCTTTGAATGGGCAGACAAGATTGCCTTTTCAGATGACAACTGATAGGAAGGGGTAAGCCATTTGCCAATGGCTCCGATGGTCATGTTGATCATACTATCTCCGACGATGGTAGCTTCCACGTCGGAGAATAGTTGATCATTGTATTTGTTGTTGAATTTCATTGCTGTCAATGAAGGGTAATCTTTCGGGGCTATCCTACTGATAGAGTCGATGTCATTGGTGTCGTAATTGTAGTAGTTGCCATCAATGTCCATTCTGAACACGCCACCGGAAATGGTGTGGTCATTGATCCATTTGTTGGGAAATGCTTCCACCCTTCCATTCTTGAAATAGATGTATAGGTTTTCTTCTTCATTGGGAGAGGATGCTATGGGCAGGGAATATGCCATGATGAAGCATACGAGAACCCCCAAGAAGGTACGTTTTCCCAAGTTTATGTTTAAAATGAATGGGGTGATGGTATTCATGTCTGATCAGTTATCAATGGGTAGATGTTATTTGTTTGCAAAGATACTCATTTTTTTGAAACAGTACATAGAATCTTGGGATTTTGTTTATGACTTAGTCGCCAATTCTCTCAACAATGAAATCGCAAGCAGAAAACCAGTGGCTGTTGATGATACGACTATTGGTTATCTCAGGGCGAGTGCTGACACCGTATGTAAGATTGCCATCGTTGCGCACGGTGATTTCGTCAAGGTAAATTCGGTTCCATCCATAACCCTGTCCACCATTGACACAGGCTTTGTCCATTTCTAATCCATAAACTCCTTGATTGGCTGAGGCACGTTGCTCGAAGCGGCAAAAGGCAGAAAACCATACGTTGCCTCCAGTATTGCCTATGGCAGGGATTTCCTTGTGGTGCATCTCTGCATCTGTCTCGCTGCCTGTTTGACAGAAGATATGAACGCCAGAATGTTCAGTTTCTGATGCCCGTACTACGGCAGAGACACGATACCGACCAGGACGTAGGTTATGCAGGTTGGTCTCTGCATGAAAATTCTTGTTGGCTTCAGCATTTACCTCGATATATCCTTTTTCAGAATAACCAGTATAGTGTTCTCCCTTACGAGTGAAGTCGGTTTGCGCATAGATAACAGGCTCATGGCTCAATTTCCAGAAGTTACGGTTCAAGTACTCTTGGTCATCGTCGCTGAGGCTATCTATGTCAGCGGTTTGGTTTCTTATGGCATTGATACCTGTTCGGGCAGAGGTAACTTGCAGCCTCAGTTCTTCAGGAACGGTATTTGCTATGATGTCGGTTATTCTGCACAACTCGTCAGCTTGTTTTCCTGAGAGTTGGAAAGGATAGTTTTTTATCTCCTTATCAAGCGTGTGGCAAATAGCTTGTAGTTCTGTTGGATGAGCCGTGGCACAGAGTTTTTGCATCCGCTGTAACTTTGCCAATAAAGCATCGTAGCTGGTGTTGATGTTAGCTGTTTCTGAAGAGTTATAAAGGTTGGTTGCCATGTATTGGAACTGGTAGGCAATTTTCTCCATCAGTGTGTCGGTATTTAATGCCTTAGCTCGTTCAGGGTTATTCTTTTGCAAGCCATGTACCAGATTGTGTGCTACACCCAGTCCGGCGTTTATCCTTTTAAGGTACTCGTCCGAGTTGTATGACTCTATCTGTGGAATCGACTTGATCTTGGGACAGTGAAATTCATAGATGATTCCCTCTATTCCATACAACTGCTGCTTGCTATCGTCATTGTCTAATTCTGTGCTTATCCACGATAGGAGATAAGTGGAGCGGAAACCGTCATCATCCTTGAAACCGATGATGCGGACGTTCATCTTTGGGTCGAGGTCTAAGTGAAACGACTTTCCTTGCTCACCCCATGCAATGCTAACACCTGGAAACACCGTTTGCTCGTCGCCTGCCACATAGCTGTAATAACTGTTGGCATAACGGGCTTGGTCGTCGAAAGCATTCAGGATGGGACGTAATGGAAGAAGAGGGTCGTCTGGCACTTGCATAAACGAGAAACGATGACCGTCAATGTACAGTGGACCGATGGCAGCAGTGACGTTCGACTTGCTCTTTGAGAGTGTTACCACATGGATTTTTTCCTTCGGCACTAATCCGCCACCGTCTAAGCATCCCCATTGTCCAAAAGCCACGGTAGCGGAGTCTTTGTTAAAGCTCTCCATCTTGGCTTTGATGTTTTTAGGAAACTTGCCGTGTATGGTTTCGATGAATGCCGTATGCATGGCTTGTGCATGTTTGTTTTCTTGGGCGTGAAGGTTGCCAATGGGAATCAGGAGTATGGCGGTTGCCAATAGTTGTTTGAAGAAGATTTTCATTTTTCGTTACTCTTTTAAAAGTTAATATAATTGGCAGTACTGTCTTTCTTTTGTTCGTTCAATGCTTGTTCCGTTTGTTCGTTGACAATGCTGTTAACGAGCATCTGTAAATGATAATCAGCCTTGATGAGCTTTTCTACTTTCGCAGCCCTTACACTGTCGTCCACTCCTTCCATCTCAGCTTCAAGGCGGGCGATATAGATGTCAAGGCTATCGGTGGCAGTTGTCGTGGCTTTTGAAACTTTGGTGGGCTCCAATGACACCTGTTTCTTTTTGGATACCTTTGACTTGATGGAAGCTGGTCGAGATATTGCAGATGGGGTTTGCTTCTCCATTACTTCAGTGAGAATGGGGGCATCGCTTTTTTTGTAACTATTGTCTGAAGGAACAGGACTCGATTGTTTCGCTTCTATTTGTTGTTGATAGGTGGAATCCTGCTTGATATGGAAAAAAACAAGTAAGAGAATGCCGGCAGCTACAGCACTTATCCATATAAGATAAAGATGATGGCGACGAGATGTCCTTTTCTCCTTATCCATCTTATCGTGCATTCGTTGCATGAAATCGGAAGGCAACTGAGGTTTGTCGGCGTATTTACGTCGCAGAGCTTCACGAATATCTGTGTCTTGAGGTGTTGTCATATTACTTGAATTGTTTGTACAGTTTCTTGCGGATTCGGTAAAGCCTATTTGCCAAGGCATGAGAGGTAGAGTCCATGATGAATGAGCACTCATCTAACGATCGGTTTTCAAAATAGTACAGTGTGAGCAACAGACGTTCGTCTGGTTGCAGCTTGTCTATGAGCATTTCCAATTGCTGAATGCGTTCTTCATTGCCAGACGACAATTCCGCTTCTAATTGCTCATCGTTTATGTCTGTTTCACACACTTCTGTATCTTCAATAGATATGGTGAGTGGGCGCTTCCGTTTCAGGAAATCGAGTGTGAGACGATAGGCAATCCTGCAGAGCCACGTGCCGAGTGAAGCTCGCTGCGAATCGAAATGGTCTATATAACGGAATGCGCGAAGAAACGTGTCTTGTGTGAGTTCCTCTGCATCCATCACGTCGGACACTTGTCGCACTATCATGGCGAATATCTCTTGTCCGTAGCGACAGACCATGAGGTCTTGCCCTTCACGCTGACCATTTTTCACCGCATCTGCTATTTGATTGTCTGTCTTCACTTTCGTTGTATATCAGTTTCTTCTATTTGTTATACGATGAAAAAGAGAAAATATCCCTCAAAAAAAACAATTATTTTTGTAGGATGCTGGTTATTCGTGTATAAAACCATCAATCATAGTGCATAATGATGATCATGCAGAGATAATTTGAGAAAAGAAAGAAGATAGAAGAAGTCAGTGAGATGAGTGAAGACAAGTAGGACAAAAAGTGTGTCAGAATTACAAGTGTAAAAGTTCTTCAATCTTTTCTCGAAGTTGCTGGATATTGAGTCCGTGTGCCACGATTTTTCCTTGATGGATGATGATGTTATCGGGAATAGCGGCAAATCCGATCTTGCGAACAAGATTGCCTTCCAACATATCACCGTCGCAGATGTTGGGCCAGGATATCGTATCTCGCTCTATGATGTTTTTACATTCAGATTGACTGGCATCAATGCTGATACTTAGCAATTGCAGCTTGTTGCCAGCTTTTCTCTTGAGTTTCTTCAGCTCACGTTGCATGCTCATGCTGTCGTAATTCCATGAAGACCAGAGAGTGATGACAGAGACCGTCGCTTGAGACAATAATGAGGAAGAAACAGCCTTTCCGTAAATGTCTGTGGCTTTGAACGAAGGAAGTTTCCCGTTGGGTGATGAGTTGGAGAGAGATTGTGACAACTGATGCAATCGAATCAAGTAACCATACTTATCCTGCTCTTTGAGCATGGTTTCAATCAATTGGTTGGCTTTCTTGAAGTCAGGCTCTAATTGCATGTAATACTTGCTCACCAGATAAACTCCTACTGGTGATTCGGGATATTCGTTGATGAAGTCGGCAGCTTGCTTTCTTACTTCAGGAGGTGAAGAGTTGGCAACTTGTTTGCGAAACTTGGTCATCAGTTCGTTGGCAGTGTTTCCCGTCGTTTCCATTTCCTTCAAGTGAGAAGCATCACCTTGAATGGAGACCGTCTTGCCAGGTTCCGCAAAGATAGGTTGTTCGGAGAAGTTGGGGAATACCATCATCAAGATACATGGTCGGGTACAAGGCATTTCATACACGAACCTACCTGCTTGTACCTTGATGGTATCTAATCCGTCAAGTCCTCCGTCTGGGCTATAAACATAAAACTCACCTTGATTCAGGTGGAGGAACCTGCCATCAATCTTAAAATGCTGGCTGTCGGTTCCACACGAAACCAAAATCAAGGTGAGCAGTAAAACTATTGAAAGTTTCTTCATTTATTTCAGGATAGACAATTCCAAGTCTTTATCTGCATACGACTTCAAGGATGGGTCTTTCTGCAATGCTTCCTCTAAGTAAGAGTTGGCAGCAAACTTGTTGTTGTTGCGTGCAGCTGCAATTGCGTGCAAGTAACTTGTGATGGCACTTGGGTTCTTTATTGCATCAAGTGTGCTGATGGCACCTTGCTGGTTGTTGTTGAGGAGTTTAGCCAAGGCTGCTGCATTGGTGTTAGTGCCTTCCATGTATTTCTCAGCTTGGATGTAATCACCTTTGGCAATGCTCAATACACCTGCAATCTGGTTGTAGCCATTAGCGTCGATAGCCTTAGACAAACTGGTTTCTGCATCTTGTGCATTTCCGTTGGTCAAGGCGATGAATGCCTCGTTAGCGAAAGCCTCAGATGGTTTAGAACTTAATCGCTTAGCTTGCTCAATGTAAGATTTAGCCTTTTCGATATTACCTTTGTTCAATTCGAGGGCAGCCAAGTTGTTGAAAGCGCGATAGTCCTTGGGGCAATACATTGTAGTAGCCTTGTAGATTTCCTCTTTCTTGTTGGCATCATTCTCAAGGGCAGCAGCGTAGAGCAATTCCTCATTGTTGAGCTGTGATGCATCAGTAGCAAATTGCTGCTTGATCTGGTCATCACTACGTCCTACCACCTCATAATTAATAATCATACGAGAACGACGCAACTCTGGCAAGATTTGGTCAGCCAATTCACGGAAGCCTTCACTCAGGTTGCGGATCTGCTTCTCACGCTCCTCTGGGTCTTTGTACATGGAGAGAACGCGCAAGATGACATCCTTGTCCTGGATGTTAGAGGCTTGTACCAATTGCTGGAAACCTTCCCAGTCTTCTGCTGTATAGTGAGCATCGATGTCTGCATCGAGCTTGGTTTGCTTCAACTGTTTTTTTACATAATCTTCAGAAACGTCCTGACGCTTGTTAGCCAGTTTCTCGTTGTATGCTAATCCACCTTCTGGTGATGCGTAAGCAGCCACCTCAACGTTCTTGATGTTCAGTTTCTCACGGTCAGCGTTGATGTTCTTCAACAACTTGATAAACTCTTGAACAGAATTGTTCTTCAATTCGCTTTGGCGGAGAATAGCTTGGTTGACGAGGAATTTCACGTTTGCCTCTTGCTTTTGTGCTTGAATGCGTTGGAAAGCATCAGGAGCGATGCAAGCTCCGTCGTTCATCATGGCTTGCTTGTAGAGTTCAGCCGTGGCAAGTACGCCGTTGGCAACCTTTACGGAAGGAACCTTGACGGTTTTCTTTCCTACTTTAGCATCGAAAGCCAAATACATCTCGCTCTTCAACATGTCAGGAACATATTTGAAAGCGGTCTTCATATTGTATTTTCCACCTAAACGATAAGACACCACTTGGTTGTTGTCTTTCACTTTCTCACCTTGGAAGGTTGCAGATTCGCCCCTTGCCACTTGTCCATCACCATAATGCAACTCTGGGATAACGGTGACAACGGCTTTCTTCTTCATGTATTTCTCGGGGAATGTGCCATTAATGGTGGCAGATACTTGTCCTCCTCGCGCTTCCAATGGGTCTGGTGTTACAACGAAATTATCTGATGACAAAGCACCAAGTTTGGAAGAACAAGACGAAAGGATAATTAAAGCGGATGCTGAAAAAGCAAGAATAAGATTTTTTTTCATGGGGATATAGTTTTTAAAAAGTGCCGCGAGCGGGACTCGAACCCGCACAGCCATTACTGGCCAAGGGATTTTAAGTCCCTCGTGTCTACCA
>AUXO013405655.1_pt1 | contig 44227 bp, 48 predicted proteins | sample 768731 | NCBI WGS metagenome assembly AUXO01 (sample SAMN02715735, study PRJNA202380) | gut metagenome | biome: sheep rumen | host: Ovis aries | place: New Zealand: Palmerston North | reverse complement strand
GTAAAATATTATCAAAGAGAGTAATCTCTTTTGGGTAGATGGTATTTTAATATATAATTATCTCTTGAACTCTTTTCTCTATAATTTATAGAGTAATCAGATAGTAAAGAGGTTAAATTGGACACAAACACCAATATTTTATAGAAAGGGGTAATGTAAGATGGATTTAGTAATGCCAAAAACAATAACTATTGAAAATGTTGGACTAGAACCAACAGCATTTAGATATTTCAGAGTAAACTTTGCTGAAACATTACAACCAGGAGATAGTGTAGTATTAACGGCTGGTTCAAGTGAAGAAGCTGCTTACTATAAAGCTCTTGAAGATGAAAAAGTAGGTTTAACTGTTGAAATATCAAGATAATTTGATATTAAGTAAATAATTAACTTAATATATTGTGGGGTAATATTGATATACCAAGTCTATATTCTACCCATAGATACTAGTATGTAGTATAATCCCCACAAACAATTTAAAAGGAGTAAATAATTATGGTAAAAGATTTAACTAACTTAAATGAATTTACATTAGAAAATAAGACTAATGAAGTGGTAGCAATAAGATATTATCTAGTAAATTTTGTAGAAAAATTACAACCAGGAGATACTATAACTTTAACACCTCGTTCTTCTGAAGAATTAGCTTATTATATGAAAATACAAGAAGAATTAGAAACAGGCGTAGCCAAAAGACTAATGCCAGAAGATTTCGCAAAAATTGCAATGGATTATTTAGTTAAAGAAAAAGGATATGATTTTGTATCTGTAACACCTGACGGACACGAAGGAGATTTTTACGAATTTATATTTAAAACATCAGATGGTTTAGATACTTCTGTTAGAGTATATCCAGAAGATGATGGTGAGGGTACAATTCATATAATGGCAGCAACAACATTATGGAGAATAAAAATGAGTACAACAGGTACTGTGGAAGATTACAATGAAAATTCACATTAAAATAAAGAAAGGAGATTATAATTATGGTAAAGGATTTAACAAAATTAGACGAACCATTTACACTAGAAAATAAAACTAATAAAGTAGTAGCAATAAGATTTTATTTAGTAAACTTTGTAAAAAAGTTACAACCAGGAGATACAATAGATATAACTCCAAAATCAAGCGAAGAACTTGCTTACTATATGAAAATACAAGAGGGATTGGAAGCATCAGCTGGTTCTGATGGTAAACCAACAACACCTGAAGATTATATTAAAATTGGTATAAATGCAATAAATACAGAATTAGGTCATAATTATGTATTTAAAGAAATAACAAGTATGGAAGATACTGAAATTGAATTTGTTGTAACAAGAGATGGTAGTGAAGTTAATGGTGAAGCTAACTTTGATGAATATGAAGGACAAGAAGCACTTATAGTAAAAATTCGTTGGGCAGTTGCTCGTATAAGTAAAGCTGGAGAAGTATTAAGTGTAGAAGAACAACAAAACTAAATAATAAAAGGGGGTAGTAAATAATGGCAGACAATAATGAAGAATTAGATGAAAAATTCAATGACAAAGATTTAATGAAACCCCGTAATTACCCTCGTATGAAAAAGAAAATGAAAAAAATTGTTTTGTATATAGAAAGTCAATTAGGTGGACAAGTTTTAGATTTGGAATTGAAGCCAGAGGATATAAAGGTTATTGTAGAACAAGCCTTTGAGGAACTTGTACATTATATGACAGATATATATTCAATAACAGTTCCTTATGCTAATTGTATAGATTTAAAAGCCTATAACATTGATAGTGTTGAAAGTGTTTGGAGAGGACAAGATAGTATATTAACTGGTGTTCCTTTTCAAATGCCTGCAATGGATTTAATGAATGTAACTGGGGTATATAATATGGATAGTTATACAAATGCAATGATTATTAAAAGAAATCTAAATACTCTTGCAACTGATATGGAATTTTATTGGGATAAACCAAATAGAAAGCTATATGTTTATGCAAATCCAAATATGCCAGCACAGGTAACTATTAACTTCAAACCTGAATATTATTCAGTAGAAGATATTAGAGAAAGTTATTGGGAAACACAATTAAGAAAATTAGCATTAGGTATGTGTAAAATAGTTCTAGGAAGAATTAGAAGTAAATACAAATCTAATTCTGCTAAATTTCAATTAGATGGGGATACATTGCTTGCAGAGGGTAATGCAGAAGTACAAGCAGTAAGACAATTCCTAGATGATAATAAAGATATATTTACAGTATTAAATTAAAGAAGGGAGATTAAATAAAATGTCAAAATTAAGTTTAACAGAGGCAACTATGTTAGCATTACAAGGTAAACTTGAAGAAAGCAAACCAGCTACACATAGAAGAAGTAAGAAACAAGAAAATATTGATGTCAATGTTGATGATAAAACTGCTGTATCTGTTATAGGTAATGAAACAATAGTTGATACTGAAAAAGCAACAATTATTGTTGATAAGAAAGAAGATGAATTTGTACCAGAAACTTCTGATGGTATAGTAGATGATACATCTTTACCTATGGAAGCACCAGATGAAGATGCTGTTGAAGTCCCAGTTGATGGAGATGATACAATAATTCCAGAAGATGAAGTTCCAGTTGAGCAAGCAGATGAAGATGAAGCAGTTTTAGACGCAGAAGCAGATGTAGATTTACCACTTGGAGATACTGAAACAGAAGAAGATAATGATGAGGATAAAGAAGAAAGTAAAAAAGTAGAAAGTGTAGAAATAGAAATATCAGATGATGGAAAAGATGTTGAAGTAACTACTGATAATGGTGAGGAAGTTGAAGTTAAAGATGAAACACCTGAAGAAAATGAAGAAGATAGTGATACAGAAAGTGAAGATGAAACTTCAATAGAAGCACCAGAAGATGTAGAAGAAAATAAAAAGGTAGAAAGTATTGACACAGAACACGCAACAGAAGATATTTATAAATCAACTAATCTATTTAAAGCATTATGTGATGAAGTTGAAGATATAACTTGCGAAGATGGAGAAAAACCATCAAGAGAACAAATAGAAAAAGCAGTTGACATTGTAATCAATGGATATGATTATATTTGGGAAGATTTACATATAGCATTAAAAACTGAAATTGATAAAATAACTGGTTATAATGAAGATACAGATAGTTTTAAGCCAAGATATGAAGCTAAATCTAAAAGAAGAAGTTTAGGAAAAGTTACTGAAAAAGTAATTAAATATAGTTCAAAAACATTTAAAGAAGCATTAAATAAATACTATACAACTAATACAAAAACAATCGAAAGTGTTGATTTAACTAAATTTAGTGCAGGAAGAAATTTTATTAAAATGGAAGTTAAATTAACTAACAAAGATGGAATGGTTGCAAGTAAAATATTAGAGATGAAGGAAATTGCTAAAAATAAAAATTTCACAAAATATGCTATGGTTGAAAATTCAAGAATCAAAAATGAAAGTAAATCAAATATTTCAATGTTAGTTGCTACAAATAAAGACAAAGTATTAGAGTGCAAATATATTAAAAAATAAGAAAGGAGATTATAGAAATGTCATTTATAGATATTACAACAAATAATATGTCAAGACAATTAAGAAATTCAAACACATATCTTGATAACTGGGTATATGTTCCAGGACCTGCTATAACAGGTGAGTGGAAAAAGCCAGTAGCACTTCGTTCATTAGATGAGTTTCAAAAAACATTTGGTACACAAGGACAAGATGGAACATTGACTTATGAATATGTAACTGGTATATTAAGTGCTGGACTTCCAGTATTATTCAGAAGAATTGCTTATGTAAATCAAGAAAATGTAACAGATGAGTTAATTGAACAATTTGAAGAAAATAAATTACCAGCGGGTGTTACAGTACCTGTTGGGGTTAGAAGGGCAATATATTATTCAACAACTAGTGCAGACGAAGGAACAGCTGGTACAAAACAATTTAAAATTGTAGAAAAATATGGTGGAAGTTTTGGTAATAATCTTTCTGTATCTTTATCAAAAGAAGATAATGATACACAATATTTTATAGAAATATATGTAGGAAAGGCTCTAAATCAAAGAGTAAAAATATGCACAATACCATCTTCAGTATTTGACCCAGTAACAAAAATAATTGACCCAATAAAGAGAAATCAAATTATTATAACTGGATTAACAAAATTAAAATTAAATTTAGTAGATGTAAAAGTATATGAAACAGACCCTAGAAAATTTGTATTTACACCAGTAGGAAAGAAAGCCCTTTCTGGTGGTGTAGATATTGACGATAAGTTAATACAAAATGAAATTGTAAATAGTTTAGATTTCATAGAAGATAAAATACTATACCAACCAAAATTTGTTACATCAGGTGGATTTACAGATGATAATATTACTATATCAACTGATAAAGCTATTGGTAAAAAATTATTAGCATTTACAAAAAAAAGACAAGATTGTAGAGCACTTATAGATTTACCTATTGGTATATTACCGAAAGACCAACAAGGGTTTGCTCAAAATTATGTATATCAACAAAATAGTGACGCAGAACCAATACCAAGTGGAAGTGTATGTGCACCTTGGCAATATATGCAAGTAGGAAATGAACAGCTTTGGATGCCACCATCATACGCATATCTAACAGTAGTTGGTAGTGATTTAAGTAAAGGAAGAAGGGCATACACACCAAAAGCAGGAATTTATAGTGGTAGAGTAGCAAATATTATAAGACCTGAATTTGAAATTGGTTCTACATTGTCAGAAAAATGGCAAACAGATGGTACTGCAAATATTAACCCAATAATGAAACTTCAAAGTGGAAGTTATGTAATTGCTGGAAATAGCACTTTACTTCAAACAAGTACAGATGGAAATGAAATAAATGCTTTTGCTGAAAGTAGTGCTGATTTAACTATTATAGAGATAAGAAGATTTGTTTATAATCTTGCAACAGAACTTCAATATCAATATAATGGAACAACTGCATTTGAAACATTTTCATTAAGAACAGCTAAATTCTTAAATACTATGGCAAGTGAAGGAGCTGTAACAGATTATAATATTATAAATGTAAGTACAGATGACGACCCAAGAACATTAAAGGTACAATTAGATGTTTACTTAACACCAACAATTAAGAAAATTGAAATTTACCTTAATGTTGCTTATGGAAGTATAGAAGTTAGTACAGGGGGTGTTAGATAATGGCAATAATAAGTTCTTTGGAAGCAGGTAATGCTTCATTAAATAAAACAGATATTGAAGATAAATACCTTGGTACAAGTTATATACTAAATCATAAAGCAGATTTTGAGCCAGGTAGAACATCAGACTTTATATTAAAAGTAAAGTTTGAGAGAGATTTATATGATATGGAAGGACATTTTGTGTGTTCAAAAGATGACGCTACTGAAAATTTAGCATTATCTTTAAGAAACTATGCAGGTCCACAAATGAGTATAGATACTTTATCTATTAGAACAGGAAATGGACAAGTAAATTATGCTGGTACTCCAACAGTAGGAAATTCACCAATAGCATTTACAGATTATATTGGATTACAAACAGAACAAATATTACTTGCTTGGTATTCAATGGCACATAATATTACTAATGATAAAATTGGTTTTAAAGAATATTATGCACAAGATGGTATATTATACAAGTGGGCCCCAAATGGAACAAGACAGATTTCTTGGTGGCTAATGGGTTGTTGGATTAACGAATATAATCAAGGACAATTTGATAGAAATAATCCTGATTTAAGACAATTCTCAACAACAATTCTTTATGATAAACCAATTCCATATTCAAAAATTGATTACTCTAAATGGAAAGTTGACCAAAATAACAGGGCAGATAATACTCCAAATTCTACTGAATATACAAAATATGACAAAACTAATTATATTGGTACTATGTCTAACACATTAACTGACAGTATCACAGTAGCAGGAGGAATTGAAGGATAAAAATAAAAGTAGGCTATAAAGCCTACTTTTTTATTAAAAAAGCCAATGATGAATATTATATAAACACCATTGACAATTATATATTATATTTTTTGAGTATGATAATTAAAAAATAATATGTATAAATTATACCATATTTTACTAGATATGTAAAGTATTTTTATATATTGTAAAATATTATTAGAAAGATATTCTTGGGGGTAGAATTTTTATGGATAAAAATGATAAAAATTTGAATTTGCAACTGCTTGAAAAATTAACTGATGACGAAAAACAAGCAGTTAGACAAATTCTTCTTGATGTTTCTAAAACTGGGAAATCTTCTGATTTAACTGACCTTTATTATGAAGATTATGAGGAAATTCCTGTTGATTTAGAAACTTTTTTAAGTGATGAAATGTATTTAGGTAAATATACCAATTATGGTAAAGATATATATGATACTTGGAAAAAAGAATTAGCTTATGTACATAATCCTATAAATTTTATTGACCAATGGGCAATAACAGGAAGTACAGGTACAGGAAAAAGTACAGTTTCAACATATTCACTTTGTTATGAATTATACAAGTTAATGTGTCTTAAAAATCCAAATAGATTTTATTTAGGAGCAAATGAAACTATATGGTTTTTATTTTTCAACTTAAATTTAAAATTAGCTGAAAAAACAATGTGGGGTAAATTTCAAAAAGCATTACAAATGAGTCCCTGGTTTATGGAAAGAGGAACTGTTACAGGAAGAACAAATCTTGTATATCAACCAAATAAAGATATTAAATTAGGTATAGGTTCAACAGAAGAACACGCTTTATCTATTGCTGTTATGTTTGCAGCTATGGACGAGATGTCATTTGGAGATAATGATAATGTAGAGTATTTGCAAACAGGTATGATGGCAATTTATAATCAGTTATATTTGCGTTTATCATCTCGTTTTATGAGGGGTGGTAGAATACAAGGTAGAATGTACTTAATATCTTCTGCTAAATCAACTAATGCAGTATTAGAAAGTTTTATTAGAGATAACGAGGGACAACCAGGTATGCACATATCAAGATATAAACAATGGGAAGTATTACCAGCTTCTAAATTTAGTGGTAAATGGTTTAAGTTAGCAGTTGGTAATGAAATGTTACAAAGTTATATAATTGGAACAAATTACACAGAAGAAACAATTAGAGAAGCTGAAATGAAAGGTTATCAAGTAATAGATATACCATTAGAAATGCTACATAGATTTGAAATGGACTTAAATAGAACTTTAATTGATACTTGTGGTATATCAGTACAATCATCATATAAATATATACCATATAGAATTGTTGAGCCTTGTTTCGGAACATCTAGTAATCCTTTTCAAACGGAGATAATAAAAACTGGTTTATCTGATGATAGACAAATTTATGATTATTTTATTCCAGAATTAGTGCCTGAAATATTATACAATAAAAAAATTTATATACATTGTGACTTATCAAAATCAGGAGATATGACAGGAATAAGTGCTGTTGCTGTTTTGGGATATAAAAATCAAGAAAGATTTAATGACACAGGTGAGAGTTCTTTAATAAAAGAAATTGTATTTAGACACATATTTAGTGTGGGTATTCAATGTCCTGCAAATGATGAATTATCAATGATAAAAGTTAAGGATTTTCTGCATTATTTAAAATACACATTGGGTTGGAATATAGCAGGAGTAAGTTGTGATGGTTATCAATCTTTAATGCTATTACAAAGTTTAAAATTAGATGGCTTTGAAACAAAAGAAGTATCTATGGACATTATAAAGAACAAAGAGTGCATTGGTTACACAACATTTAGAAATACATTAGTAGAACAGAGGATTAAATTATTAAAATTAGAAGAACTTACAAAAGAAATTACTAATTTAGAGAAGAATGAAACGACAGGTAAAGTTGACCACCCTAAACAAACTGTTAAAATTTTAGATGATGGAACAAAGGTAAAATCAGTAGGAAAAGATATTTCAGATAGTTTAGGTGGAGCTATATATAATGCAACATTAAGCGTAGATGTTAATGAATTAGATTATTTGGAAAATGTTACTATTGCAGACGCAAATGTTACTCTAAATAATGCAGGGAATATAGCAGACCAATTTTTTGGAATAACTAATAATGGTAATGGAACTGTGAGTATGAAATCAGATATGAATAATGAAAATAATTTGGAAGAACAAATATCAAAAGCTATACAAAATGAGATTAGTAATACGCAAAACATATTAAAGAAAATTAAAGAAGAAAATCCACATTCAAGATTATCAGACCAACAATTAAGGGATTTATATGATGATTTTAGTGGAGATGGATTTGTTATATTTTAAATAAAAGTAAAATATTATTGTAGATAAAAATATTATTTATGGGGGTAGAAAATTATGGAAGAAAAAATCTTACCAGATGTTAAGAGCATCAAAACACAAGAAACTTATACTTTACCTAGTAAGGGATTAGCTTATTCAGAATCAGATGGAATACCATCAGCTATTACATTAAGAAGAATGACAACAAAAGAAGATAAAATTCGTATGAGAAATGAAAGTGATGACAGAATTAGAAGGGATTTACTTCAAGCCTGTATAGTAGAGCCTATAAATGCAGGTAAATTAAAATTATTAGATGCTAATTATTTATTATTTAGATTAAGGTCTATAAGTCTTTTAAATGATATTTATAAAGTAGAGTGTAGATGTAAATATTGTGGAACTGATTTTATACACGAAGTAAATTTAAGTGATGTACCTGTTAAGTATTTAACAAAAGAAGCAATGAAGAAAATGAAAATTGAATTACCAGTTAGTGGAGCAAAAATAGATTTCAAATTTCCTAGTTTAGATGATATGATTAGAATGAGTGATGAAATTACAGACTATTTTACAAAATTTCCAAATGCAGATAGAGGAGAAGTATTATATACATTAAGTTTAATGTTATATTTAGATAAAGTTAATGGACATACATTATTATTAGAAGAAAAAGAGAATTATATTGATAATTTAGATTTGTTAGATAGTAGAGCAATTAGAGATAATATCAATGGTATTGATTTAACATTTGGATTTACAGATGTACTTAAAACAAAATGTCCTAACTGTGAAGAAGAAATAGAGCACACATTACCTATAACAAGTGAATTATTCTCTCCCAGTAAATAAACTTATCCAAAAAAATGAAAAGTATTTGGAATTTATGAGGGAAGATGTGGAAAATATAATTACACAGCAACTTGTAATAAGTCAATTATCAAATGGAATATCCTACCAAGATACAGAAAATATGGATAGTTATGAAAGAGTATTTATATATAAAAAGTTAATTGAGATGAGAAAAGAAGAAAATGAAGCAAAATTAAAAGCAATAGAAGAAGCAAAAATGAATGCGAGAAAATAAAAAAGAGTAGTTTAAATACTACTCTTTTTCTTTTATTATTTTCTTCAAACTTTTCATTTTCTTTTTAGTTATTTCTAAATTTGATAATGTTAAATGTTCACAAATCTCTCTTATAATTTGAATAGTAAATGAAGCTAATAATATTCCTATAATTGATTTAACTCCTAAATCTCTTACGCTTTCATCTAATGCTACAATTATTGCAAATGGGATAAATATAAGTAATGCAACTGCTATTTGTGATATACCCTTTAATTCTGTTGCTCTTGCTCTTAATGTATCATATTTATATCTCATATCTGCATATTCATATTTTAGATTATCCATTTCATCTAGTTCTTCTTCATCATCTTCAAGTAATAATTCATCTACATCTAAATAATAATCTCCTATACTCTTTCCACTATTTGTATATGTAATATTTGTATTATTTTGATTATTACCATAAGCCATATCCCATAATGCTTGGTCATTATCTAATGCTCTTGTTAATTCTGCGTAAGATTTCATTCCATCATATTTAGGGTCAAATACACTTGGTCTTGATTTTGGCATAATAATCATCTCCTTTCATTGTGTTTTTTAATCCATTTTTCTAATAGTTTTTCCATAGAAATTACTCCTTTTCTCCCTACTTATATTATACCATATATTTAAACTTTTGTAAAGAGTTTTTATAAATTTATAAATATATGTAAAATATTATTAGAACTAAATATAAGGAGAAATGTTCAATGGCAAAAAAAGATAATAATAGAAAATCTGGTTATATAGTTAATGGTGAATTTCATTCAGAAAAAGAAATTAAAGCATTGCGTGAGCAAATAAAATTAGAGGAAACTCTAATAAGATTAAAAAAAGAACACGCAAATGTAGTAAAGAATATAAATGATATTACAGAAGCTGGTGTAAGTTCTAAACAATTAGAAAATGCTTGGTCAGAAGAAGAATTAAAAAATGCTAAAAAACTATTAAATGCCTATGATAAAATACAAAAAAATGATATATTTAAAACTGATAGTAAAAAGCAAACAATAGAAAGTTTAGTTGGTAATTCAAATAAATCTGGTCCTCAAATTAAAAGTATAGCAGATTGGTATAATTATAAATCTGGTACAAAACAAATGGAAGAAGCTGAAAAAATATATAATAGAACTTTAAATTCAGTATATAAAAAATATACTAATGCTGGTGCTGATATAACTGATGATAAAGTTCGTGCTCAAATGATGCAGGAAGTCAATAAAAAAGCAGGAGATAAAATAAATAAAGCTGCTGATAAATATGGTAAATTTTCAGGTGTAATGCAAATTGTTAGTGACACTTTCCAATCAGCTGTTAATACATTTAAAAGAGTAATAGATGGTCAAGTAAGTGCACAAGTGGGTAAGTTTGACCAATATTATTCAAATATATCAGTTAGAGAGGGTATTACAAGAGGAAATTGGTATGCAGGTCAAAATAGCTTAAAGGATACATTAGATTTACAAGATTTATATAATAACATAAATCCAACAGAAGCTGCTGAAATGTGGGCAAAATTATCAGAGCAGGGTATTTTAAATGTAAATAAAGAGGGTAATATTGATAATACAAAAGCAGTAGAAACAATTATTACACAAAAAATAATACCTAATTTAGATGCTACAACTCTTACTATGCAACAGATGGCTGATTTTCAACCTCAATTATTTAAACAGATAAGAGGTATTACAAGAGCGTCAGAAGATTTAGTTGGTAATTCTGCGTATGCTACTAAATATATTAAACATATTGTAGATGATTTAGGTCCTGTAACACAATGGGCAGAGCAAGATTTAGGATTACAAGCTGCCAAATCTGTTGGCATATATGACCAACTTCGTGAGCAGGGATATTCTGATAAAGCTATTAGTGAAATAGGTAATCAAGTTGATAGTATTATGAATAATACTTATGAAGCCTTAACATCAGGTACAACAGAAGTTAGAAATACTGTTAGTGATATGATGTCAAATGAAGCTGACTTAAATGATAGTTCAGAAGTATTATCTTACTATTTAAGAAACCTAAATAGATATGCTAATATGGGACAAGAAACTGGAAATATGTCACCTATATTTGCAGGTATGATGGCTTCAACAGGAAATATTGGTACATCAGCTAGTACAATTCAGGAGTTTAATAAGAGAAATACAAATGTAGAAAATGTAATAGGTGTTGGAGAAAAAGTTAAAAATGAAACAGAAAAATATGGAGAAAGTGCATTAAAAGATTTAGCAAATGATGTTAATCAAACTAATAAAGAATTACAAGATAACTGGATAGGTAATACATTTACTTGGTATGCAAAAATTCAGGAAATGTTAGGTGAGTGGTTTCCAATATTAGAAACTGCTGCCAAAGGTGTTGGAACACTTATTGTAGGTTGGTTAGGAACAAAATTTATAGGAAGTGCTGTTGGTAAAGCAATTTCTGGTACAGCATTATCACTAGGTGGTACTAGTGCTTTAAATGGTACTGTGGGAGCAGGAGCAGGAGCAGGTGCAGGAGCAGGAGCAGGTGCGGGAGCTGGCATTGCTGGAACATTAGGTTCTATTGCAAGTGTATTGATACCACTCGCTGCTGTATTAGGAGTTCATTTTGGAGTTCAAGCTGCTAACAAAGGAAGTGAAGAATATGGTAAAGAACAGGGAGAAGCTGATGTCAAAGGTACTAAATATGAGGGAAATAAAGCTGTAACCTCTTTAATGCAAAGTGCTGAAACTATTGCTGATAGAGGTGGATTACAAAATAATTGGAATAATATGACAGGTGGTATAGGCTATGGAGTTTCTAAAATATTTCAGGGTAAAGCTGATAAAAATAAAAATCTTACACAATGGATAATGTCTAGTGATACATTTGGTAAAAACCCATCTACATTAGCTTCAAGAATTGCAATTTGGGGACTTATGATGGACCAAGCTGGTTATTTTAATAAATTTAAAGAAGGTATGAAAGAGGCAGGTGCTAACGAGTGGGGAGATGCTGAAATTCAAGATTTAGTAGATTTATTGGTAGATAATGGCTGGAAAAAATCAGATATAAATTCTTGGGCAAGTTCAATTATTGGTGCAGGTTGGAAACCTTATTTGAGTAATGGAAAAAGAATGGAAAGTTTTGACTTTGATAGTGCAAAATATGGATTAGAGGGTGTTGAAGGATATAGATATGGATTGGGATATGTACCTTATGATGATTATCCTGCATTACTACATCAAGGAGAGGCAGTATTAACAGCAAGTACAGCAACAAATTTAAAAAATTTATTAGATGAATATAAAGATATGAGTAAACAATCAGTTAATTTTGACGCAATAATTCAAAATCAAACAACAGAGTTAGTATGGAAATTAGATGAGATAATTGGAGTTATTAGAAACACAGGAAGTTCTTTCCAAAATTCAGTTGATTATGAAACAGCTAGAAGTAAATTAAATAACAGTTTAAATCATATATCAAATACAAAGAAAATGTTAAATAATTAAGGACTTGAATAAAGTCCTTATTTTATTAAAAATTGGACTTTTTAAAAGTAAGTAAAATATTAGTAGATATAAGCAAAAATATAGGAGATAGATAATATATGAATATAAAATTTGGTATGGATAATTTTTATGTTAGATATTTAAAAAGATTTATAAATTATGAATTAGGTATTCCCACATCTGTATTAGGAAAATTTGATACAAACGATTTAAAACAATTAGTAAGTTATCTAAATTTACCTAATGTAAAGGGTATGTTTGAAGTATCAAAAGAAATTGTAGAAAAATTCCCTCAATTAGAAGATTTATTTATTATGACTTTAAAAGATAATGTAATAAAATGGACTTCACGAAAAATTGATGAAACTACTTCATTATTTATTCAAGAAAATATTGAAGCAATAAAAACATATTGTAAAAGTGTTGGTTGGATAGTAGATGACGCATTAGATTGGATAGATATAAGTAAGGATATAAATAATGATAAAAGTGTAAACGAATTAGATAGAGAAATATTAGATGATATGATAATAAATGGAACATCTGGATATTCACAAGAAGAAATTAAAAGAGCTGACTTAAATATAGATGGTGTAATAAATTCAGAGGATTTGGCAATTTTTGATGATTACATATTAAATGGTAAATTATCAATAACAATAAAAAAATCAAATAGAGAAAATTTATTTCCAAACCAGGATATGTTAATATTTATAAATCAATTTGATGGAACATTTTTATATAATATGGCTTTAAGAGATGGTTGGGGTGAAGATGATAAACCTCACGAAAATAATGATGGTATATTCAAAATTGCTTTGTATGAGTGTAAACCAGGACAAAAAATAACAATAGCTCATAATCAATCACAGCCTGTTAGATTAGTTATAGGTGGTTCTCCTGCTACATTGAAATCTGATTTGACATCATTTTTTGTTACAAATGTTATAGATAAAGAAGTTCAAGCAGGAGAAATAATTGAATATACCTGTACTTCAAGAGAAGATGGCACAGGACCTGATGTTCATTATTTATGTATCCAATGCCCTTCAAATTATTCTAATATATCAGAATCTAAAACTAAAAAATTACAATTAGATACAGGAGATATAAACTTTGATGGGAAAATTGATATAGATGATTATCATTTATTAGCCAGATATACTGCAATTGGACCTGATGTTGAAAAATATGCGTGGACACCTACTAAAAAACAATTAGCTGTAATGAATGTTAGAAAAGACCATCAATCTCCTGAAATAGATGTACTAGACGCTGAATATTTATATAGATTTATTAAAGGCGACCCTAGAATACCTACATTAGGATTTACTTGGTATGAAATAACAGAAAATGTAGAAGCAGAGCAATTACCAAATGTTAGTAATTTATTGATAATAGATGGGCATTACGAAGATGCTAATATACCAGTTATGGATTTTGTTAAAGATGACTGGGTTATACACGAAAAATTCTTTAATTATTTATTAAATATGGCAGTACATAAATATAGTGATGGAGATGATATAACATATATGCAATCACTATTAAAAGAAGCATACCCAGAACATATATATGATAGTAAATTTTTCTATCCAACTAATTATAGTGATAATATGCGAGAGATAGTTAGAGAATACCAAAAAAGACAAATATATTATACTACGGGAGATTTGAATAGTGATAATAAAATAACAAATGCAGATTTAGAAATATTAAGAAATTATATAGATGATAGTAGGGATTATACAATGGCTCAAAAATATGTAGCTGACCCAGAACATAACCCATTAAGTCCAGAAGATATAGCCAGATTAGATAGAAATGGAAATGGAGTTGTAGATGAGAAAGATGTAGAAACTTTAAGAGATGAGCTAATAAATGTTAAGAAATATACAGGATTATTGATTTTAAGAGCTGATATAAATGGAGATGGTTATGTAGATGAGCAAGATTATATAGCATTACAAGATGTTATAAATCAAGGATATTTTATAAAAGATGGAAAACGAGTAACATTAAAAAATTATAATATTCCATTTATATTAGGTTGGATAGATGTTCAAACAGAAGCTATGTTGGAAAAAGATTATAATAGTTTTGGAAATATATCAGAGGTGAGTAAGTAAAAATGATAGTTGTAAATGATAATTATTCAGTAATGGGGAATATTGCGACAAACTTTGCTGATTTTAATACAAATAAATCACAAGCAGGATATAATGGATTAACTGGCTTTAAGGCTTGGGAGTGTTATATGATAGTTAAATATGGTAATCCTGGTAAATTTGGAGTTGGTGGTAAAGAAGAATATCTAATTGAATTACCTATATATCCAGACCAAGTATCAGAACAAATATCTGCTAATTGGACACCACAAAATGTATTAGGTAGGTCATCACCTATTGCAGCGTATGCAAATACCTCTTTAAAAAGTGTATCATTTAGTTTAGATTTACATAGAGATTTATTAACAGGTAGTTATACACTAGATAAAGATACAGCTGAAGATTTAGGATATAAGGGTGGTGGAGCTGATGTTATTGACAAATCTCAACTAGCTGGTTATCAAAAACAAACAGAAAGAGGACCATTTAATACAAGAAGTTGGTACACAAGTATAAATAAAATGTTACAAATTTGTTGTTATCCTCAATATACATCAAATGGTATGATACCACCTACAACATATTTTATATTTGGACAAATGATATTAAAGGGATTTGTTAATAGTTATAGTACAGAATGGAAAAAACCAATAATAAATACTTTTTATGGTTGGAATAGTGTTACAATAAATATGGATTGTTATCCAGATAGTATTATATCTGCAAATGATATGATTACAAATGCTAAAAATGGTACTGCAAGTACACAAAATACTTATAATACAGTATTTCCTAATAATGTTGGAAGTAGTAATGTTATGGCAAGGTCTGATACATTAAATAGAAATAATGCTAGAACAGGAAGTTCAATTGGTGGTGGAGTAAGAGATACATAAGGGGGTTATATAAATGAAAAAAGCTGAATTTTTAACAGATTTAGTAAATGTTTCACCTGCATATTTAGCAGGTGGTAGAGAACATTTTAAAGATATAGAATACCAACCAAGAGTAAATTATAAAAATGTAAGTAGATATGGTTATTTGAGAACTATACAAGATGATAATGGAAATATATACCACGAAAGTTGGTATCAAAAAGTTGTAGATTTATCTCCTGATGACCAATATATTATTGTATCAAAAGATGAAGAAAATAGATTAGATATAATTGCTCAAAAATATTATAATACTGCTAGATATTGGTGGGTGGTTGCATTAGCAAATTATATAATTGACCCATTTAGTGTTCCAAGTGGTACTAGATTAAGAATACCACCATTATTATCACTATACAACAAAGGTGGTGTTTTAGGTGGCTAATAATTCATATATTTCAAGAGATTGGGTAAATATAAGTGCTACAACAGATAGACAGGAAATGGGTAATACTTTTACCAATATGTTATATTCAGTTTCTAATATGATAGCAAGAGAACCTGTATATACAACTTGGATAATATTTCAAATTGGAAATAAAAAACCTATAATATTTAATACAGCTACTACAAACCCAAAACAAAATTTAATTGCTAGTTTAAATTTTAAGAAAAAGGGTTCGGGTACAGCTAATAATTTTGATATAACTATACAATATGACCCATTTAGAATGGGACAAAATCCAAATGATGAAATAGAGTTATTAGATGAATATATAGCCAAAGCAATGAGTATAGAGTGGAATGATGATGTTGAAATATTAAAAGGATATATTCAATATGGTTATAATTGTTCTAGTGACGCTAAATTAGTATCTCCTAAATATGAATTTTATTTAACTAATGCGTCATCAGAAGTACAATTTGATACAGGATTAACAACTTATACATTTGAAGGAGTTTCAACTATTTCAGCTGATTGTGATAATAATACAACTTTTGGAGAGTGTAAAGATTGGGATAATATTTTACAGGTAGTAGAATGGACTTTATTTTATTGGTATGGAGATAATGCTTACAGACCAAAACATCTTGAAAGTGGAGAGTGCAGAGATAATGAGTATAAATATAGAATTGATATACCTGATGATGTATATAATAATGCACACGGACCTGTAACCATAGCAGCAGATAGTGGTAAAACACCTTGGGAATATTGTCAATCATTATTGGAACAATATCCTTTAACAAAAGCAGAAGAACAACAAGATGTATATGCAGATTTAAGTAAGTTACCTTATAATAGACGACCTAGATATGAGATGTCATTGACAGATGTAAATGGTGTTAAAACTATACATATAGCACACATAAAACCAGCAGCACCAACTGTTGAAGATGAAAAAACAGGTAAAGTAATACATCAAAAAGCAGAAGCTAGTGATGTTCAAATAGATTATCAATTTACTTGGGGAAAACAACAAAGAAATATAGTATTGGGTTGGAAACCAAATGTAGATTTAAAACTATATTTAATAAGAAGGGCAAGATATTTAAGATATAAAGATGAATTAGCAAACGCTAATGGAGATGAAAAAGCCATTGAAAATATAAAAGCAAATATGACATCTGTTGAAAATGAAATAAACGAAATGTATGACGCTCAATTACAGATATTAGGAATACCTTGTGATGTTCCAATAGGAGCAGAATTAACAATAGTACCAAGAGTATTAGAGAGTGTAAGTAGAACAGCTGGTATTTATTCTGTAAAAGGTTGTGAAGATAGTATAAATAATAGAGGACAATTTGTTACTACATTAGAACTATTAAGGGTTAGAAATTTAGAAGAAAAAACAGAAGAATATAAATATAAAGAACCAGAACCAGAAACAAAAATAGATGCTACTGATGATACACAAGTATATTATAATTCTCCACCACAAGAAAACGAAAATACAAATACAATAGCAACAGATTATGGTGGGGTATAATTATAAATAATTCAATCAAGGAGATAAAAAATGGAAATAAAAGATAAAAAATCATATTATAATGCGATAAATGAAGCCATAATAGTAAATGCTAATACTGATGATGACCCAGAAGGTTTAGGTAGAGTTCAAATATATATTCCAAACGAACATATACAATATTCTACTGACTTTGTAGATTATATGGCTTCTAGTAATAAAGAAAGTTTACCAGGTTGGACTAATTATCCTTGGGCTATAACTCTTGTAGATGATTTAGATGAGGGAAATGTAGTATATTGTGGTAATATAGATAATAGTGGTAACAAATATATAGTATTAGGACTAGATGTTAATAATCCTGCAAATCAAAAAAGTTCAGAAGCAGAGGGTGGTGGAACAATATCTGGTATTTTAGATTTAGCAATGCCCATAATAATTCATAATGAAGTTGGTATTAGCATAAAGGATTGGCCAGATAATATTCCAAATAGTAGTTATACAAATATAAATCCTTTTGATAAAGGTTGTAAATGTACAAATAAATCTAGTTGTGAGCATAAAGGTGGTTGGTCAATAGGTTTAATCCAATGGCATCATTGCAGAGCATTTGATTGTTTATACCAAATAGCAAAAGCTGATAGTAATTGGGAAGATAAATTTACAGATAAAAGTTTGGATTTATATAAAGATTTAAAGAAAAGTGTTGATAATAATTCATCTGCTTCTTATAGAACTAAATATCAAGATACATATCACCCAACATCTGGTACAACTGCAAATACTTGTATAAAAAATATGTTAGGTAGTGATATTGGAAAAGAAGTACAAAGAGCGTATGCGTCAGAAGATACATCTAAAAGTATAGATAAAGTTATGAACTCTCCTTATAATATAAAAAATCCAGCAGTTATAATTTGGTTAGTAGATATAATGAACCAATATGGTTCTGGAATAAATAAAACAATATCAAAAGCCTCAAAAATATGTGCAGATAACAGTATTGGTGGTATGATGGAACAATTAGATGAATTTAAAAGCTGGTGTGAAAAGAATTTAGGAAGTTATAGTAGTTATAAATCAAGAAGAAATACAACATATTCTTACATTGAAAATTTATATAAAGAGGGTAAATTAAGTTTGGGACTTTTAACAGAAGTAACATCTATGATAGCTTCTAATTATATTCCAGACGCAGGAGATTACTATTGGCCTGTTCCTGCTTCTGATAAAATCAATTGTTTCTATGGTGAGGGAAAAAAGAAATTACCATATAGTTTTAAATATAATAGTAATAGAGATTTTATGGGATATTCAACAGGAAAAGCTCACGCAGGAGTTGATATAGGTTCTTCTAATGGAAAAGATGGAGATGAATGTATAGCAATTTATAGTGGTGAAGTTGTAGCAGTTAAGAAAAAATCACCCCATTCTCTTTGTGGATATTATGTGTGTATTAAACTAGATAAAGTTGTAGCAAAAGGTTATCCTTATGTTGTATATATGCACTTTTGTAAAGAAAGTGAATTAAATGTAGGAGATAGAGTATTAGGTGGACAAGTGGTTGGATATATGGGTACAACAGGAAATTCAACAGGAACACATTTACATATTCAATTAAACAGTAGTGGTACTTCTTATGGTTATAGTACAAGTACAGATATATTACCTTATTTAGGAAAAACAATAAAAGGTGAAAGCACCTCTGGTAGTGGTGGTGGTAAAAGTGTATTGAGTACATTATTTGAAAATGTATCATCATTGTTTACAGGAAATACAAAGAAAAGTGCAGATAAGAGCAAAGAAACAAAAGCAGACCAAATAATTGCATATGGTAAACGATTTATTGGAAATGCCTATTTATATGGTGGTACTAATATAAATGGAAGAAAACCAGGAATTGATGGAATAGATTGTTCTGCATATACACAACAGATATTTGGGAAATTTGGTGTTAAACTTCCAAGAACATCAGCAGAACAAAGAAAATCTGGCGTACAAATAATAAGTAAACAATCAGATTGGAGAAAGTTGCAAAAAGCAGATTTAGTATTTTGGGAAGGTCATGTGGGTGTTTACATAGGAGATGATACTATGATGCACGCAAGTAATAAAGCTAAATATCCAGTGGGTGGTATAAAAACAAATAAATTTAGTACCTATAGATGTGGTGGTAAACCATTTAAAGGTGGTAGGCGAGTATTGTAAGGGGGTTAAAAGATGTATCAAAAAACATTTAGTTTTCCACAAATTATAAATAGATTAACTGGTAAAATAGAGATGAGTGATAATGTTAAATCTATAAATGAGTGTTTGGGAATATTATTAAGAACTAGACCTGGCGAATTATTAGGTGACCCAGAGTGGGGTTGTAATATGATTACTAGAATATTTAGGTATCAGGGCATAATTGTAGAAGAACTAATTAAAGAGGACATTTTAGACGCTGTTGAAAAATATGAACCTAGAATAACAATGGGAACAAATGATATTGTTATGGTTGAAGATAATAATGTTCTACATATATATTTAAACTATGTAATTAAAGAAACGGGAGAAATAAATTCATACAATTTAGAAGTTACACCTGATGATAATCCTGACAAAATTTAGTAAAATTATCTTTAAGTAAAATATTATTGAGAATATCAATAATATTTTTTTATTAGAGAAAGGTAGAGATAGGAATATGGCAATAATAAATAAGGTTGAAAAAACTAGTTACGAACCAGTTAAAATTGCATATACAGATAAAGATTATACAAATATATTAGACGATTTAATTAACTCTATTAGTGGCATAACAGCAAAATGGAATACAACTGACGCTAATGACCCTGGTATTGTACTTGTAAAGTTAATGGCAATATTGGGAGATATGCTATTTTATAATCAAGATATGCAAAGTTTAGAAGTATATCCTAATTCTGTTACACAAAGAAAAAATGCTGCTAGTATATATAAACTAATTGGATATAAAATGAGATGGTATAAATCTGCAACAGCATACGCTAATATTGTTAATACATATAGTAATACTGCTATATTGCCAACATTTTGTACATTTAGAACAGATAATGGTATAACATATTGTACATTTGATGAAGATATAAATCTTATGGCAAATAATAATAAAAACGGATTTGAAACACCAGTAATTTTAGTACAGGGTACACCAGTTCTACCAGTAAAAAATTCTAGTGACCCATATCCAAAAGCAGGTAAACCTTGGCATAGTATATACAGTTATAACTATACAACAGATGATATTATAAATAACAGAATTTATCTAAAATATCAAAATGTTGACCAAAGTCATATAAAACTTGTAGATGATTTAGGAGAGGAATGGGAACTATTAGATAATATATATACAACTAAAAAAGTTGGAAAATTTTTTGAATTTGGTGTAGATGTAAATGACCAACCATATATAGAATTAGTAGATTATTATAATAATTTTAAAGTACATAAGTTTAAACTATTTTATATAAGAAGTGATGGTGAAAATGGACAAATTCTTGCAAATACCTTAACAAAAGTTACAGGAAATGTATGGGCAAGAAGTGGAAATGGAAATAGTCAAACCATATATAATGTTAGCAGTTTTATACAATTAACACATTATGATAGCTCTCTTGGATTTAATCCTGAAACACCAGATGAAGCTAGAAAAAATAGTACATTATTTCAAAATACGATGGATACTTTAATAACACTTGCAGATTTTGAAAGAGCAACTTTAAGAGAAAGTGGTGTAGCAAATGTAAGAGCAACAGATTTAACTAATGACCCTGGTATTCAAAAACAAAGTTATATTGGAGATATAAACCAAGATGGTGTAATTGATGAATTTGATTATCAAAAACTTGCTGATTATTTAGTATCTCCTATTAAACACCCATTAGATAGTTATCAATTAAAATTAGCTGATTTATCACAAGATGGAGATAGTATAAGTTCTTATGATTTACATTTATTTTATAATTATCTAAATCCTACAATGGTAACACTTGGAAATATTGATATGAGAGGCGAATTACAATGGACGGTTGGTAATATTGCTATGAAAAGAGATGGCATAGATGGAGAAGAAATTATAGACCAAGATAGTGTGGATTTATTAACAGAATATATAAATTTACCAGACAGGTCACAAACAACTTTAACAGATTTCCAAGTACAGCTATGTGATGTAAATAGAGATGGTAATGTAAACAGAGAGGACTTAAATTTATTAAAAACATATATAGCAGATAATGAAACATATTTATTAACAAAAATAACAGAAGATGTAAGTAGTGAAGGACTAATAACCAATAATGATTTACAATTACTTAATGATTATTTAGATGACCCTGAAAGTACAACTTTAACTGATTTTCAATTAAGAATTGCAGATATGAATCAAGATGGAAAAGTAGATGAAATAGATAAAGCAATTATGGAATTTGTAATGTCTAGTCCTGTACTACCAAAACTAACTGACCCTGATACTGGAAAACAATGGACGGTTGGTAATGTTGCAATGACAGAAGATGATGTTAGACCTGTTGCAGTAGAATATATAGATATGGAAAGTGTAGATTTACTTGAAAGACATCTTTTAGGAACAATATCTGTACCTTTAACACAATTTCAATTAAGACTAGCTGATTTTAACCAAGATGGTGTTGTAGATTGGTTAGACTATTATTTATTAAGATTTTGGGTAACTTCTGATAATCTAAATGATTTACCTCAAATTTCAGATGATAGTGATGCCAATGTTGGAAAATGTGGTAAAGAGCAGTTATCAACAGTAGAAACATTAGATGGATTTATTGTTAAATTGTATATAGTACCAACAGTAGAGTGGGAAGATTATGATGATGAAGAATTAACTAGAATGATTAAAAGTGATATTCAAGAATATACAATGATACCACTTCAAATACAAGTTGATACAAAATCCGTTAATAAATATTATTGGACTGTTACAGGTAAGTTTTTAACAAAAACTCCTTTATTAAAAGATGAATTAGAAAATATAATTGTCAATATAAATAGTAGATTAAATTATCTATATTCTGTTGATAAGATGAATTTTAATTCATTAGTTAATTATAAAGAAGTTATTGAAAATATGTTAGATGTAGATAGCAGAATTTTAATGATAGACTTAAATCCAATAGAATATCGTACAAAAGAAGGAGAGGTAGTTGAAAAATCAAAAGTAACAGGCGAATATTCACAAACAGAATCAGTAGTTGAAAATGAAGTACATTATACATTTAGATTAAAAAATACAACAATATTACCAGGTTCTGTAATGATAAGAGTAAATAATAATAAATATGTTTTGAGAGATAATAACAATGGTGAAATATATAATGTGGATAATATATTACAACATAGGGGTTCTATAAACTACTTAAATGGAGAAATTGATTTATTATTTAATGCAACTCCAACATCTGATATTGTTATTGATTATGTACATAATACAACAAATATTGCAATATATGAGAACTTAAATGTAAATAAATTCCATTATGACAGCACCTCATTGTTAAGTAATGGAATAGAAGATTTAATATAGGGGGATAAAAATGAATATACCATTTTTTAGTGATATTGATATAAAAGGAAATAGAATATTAAATGTTGGAACACCTAGTGATGATAATGATGTTGCAAATAAAATTTATATGGATGAAGCAATATCAACCCTAGAAAATATATTAAGGGGAGAAATATCAGTAGAAACAACAAGAATTGATACTGATATTTCAGGTTTATCAGATAGAGTTAGTACCATAGAGAATGGACTTGATACAAAAATCAATTCAGCTATTTTAGATAATGTTGTAGATAATATGGTAACAGCTGACGCTACAAAATCATTATCAGCAAATCAGGGTGTGGAAATAAAAAGTTTAATTGACGATATACGAAATTCTCTACGATTTAATAATTATTTAGATACTCCTGTTGTGATTGGTTCTTATTTTGGAAAAGATTTAAACAGAATTGTTCTAACAGGGACAATAACAACTAAACCAGCAAGTAAAAAAGTTAATATAGAAAGTGCAAATAATATATTTGAACCATTTTATAGTTATGAAATAATAAAAACTTATGGATATTTTATACCTTGTTATGAAGAAACTTTACCAAATGTAAATAAAACATATCAACTAATAGGAGCTCCATTTGTAGAGGGTATGTTAGATACTAATGTATATTTAGGAGAAACATATATAGAAAATGATGTAATCAATACCAGTATAGAATTTGGACAAGATTTATATGATTTACTTGAAGAAACAACATTACCTAATTATTATCATATGTTGCCTTTAAATTATATAATAGTCATTGAATATACATCAGAAAGAAATATTTTATAAAATAGGAGGAATTAAAAATGAGTTTAGAAAAGGGTTTAAAAATTAAAAATTCAACAGAAGGAAAAGTTTTAACAACTGATGGTAACGGAGTTGCAGTATCAAGTGATGTTGATGTTAATGATATAGCTTCTGCAACAGAATTAAGTAATGTAAGTGATAGAGTAGGAACAGCAGAAGGAAATCTTACTAGTTTAGAGAATAGAGTATCAAATTTAGAAGATGATGTTGAAAATATTGCAAATAAAATTGTAAATATAAATGGTGAAGAAGTAGAATAGGGGGTAATATCCTATGGCAAAATTAGAAGATGTTAATGCTAAATTAAATTACCTAGAAATTACAAAAGCTCTTATTAAAGAAGCAATAGAAAATAAAGGACAAGAAATAGAAGATAGTGATACATTTAGGGAATTTGTCAATAAAATATCAAATATACAAACTAAATCCCGTTTTTTAACAACAGGAATATCAACTAGTGGAAAGTGTGAAATTGGAGATACATTTACTTTTTCATATACGAAAGACAAATATAAACTTGGTGATTTTTGTCATATAGTGATAAATAAAAGTAAATTAGAATCTTCCGACCATAGTCATCAATATACATATAAATATGGTATATTAGAAGTTATAGATAAAGAAAATGTTAATGAAAGTATGGAAAATGTAACATTTGAAGTCATATATATATTTCAAAATTCATTTCCTGAATTTATAAGTAATACTGTAGCAGAGAAAGGTTTAAAATATAAAAATGAAGTATTACAACGAGAATATAATTGGTATAGTTATGATTATTCAAATTTAGATGTTACAGCAGATGATGTCATATTAAATAAAAAGTTTCTAGGAGCTAGTGGAGTAGAAACAGGAAATATTCCTAATAATGGGACATTAAACTATACACCATCAAATGCTATACAAACAATTCCAAGTGGTTATACAACTGGTGGAACAATTAGTGCAATGGATATAACAACTACTGATGATTATAGTAGATGTTTATCATTATCAAAAGAAATTTTAGGTATAGAATAGAATATTTATAATATTATAGGACAGCAATAAATTGTTGTCTTATAATATTGAGATATGTTTGTAAAATATTATTAGAAAGTGTTTGTCCAATAATATTTTTTGTGAAAGGGGAATTAAAATAATGGGAGAATTACCAACAGTTGTTTCGGCATATACTGAATTAGGAATATTAGGATTATTAGCTGTTATTTTTGTACTTTTGGTTTGGAAATCATTTGGTCATAAGCACGAAGATGACAACTGGAAAAAAGGTAAAATTGATAAAAAAGATGAGATTTTAGAGGACGATAAAAATAAAATTAGTAATCAACTTCAAAATCTTACTGAAATATTTATTAAACAAAATGAGGAAAGTAGAAAAAGTGAGCAAGAAAGACAAGACGCATTACTTAAAATGCAAGAAACTTTAATTGATAAAATAGTAAATGGAGTAACTAGTCATAGTTTATCTCACGATGAAAATAAAAGATTAACTATTGTTAATCAAGATATAGATATTATTTTACAAGATATTTTAATAGAAACAGACGCAAGTAGAGTTGATTTAGTTCAATATCACAATGGTGGTAAAGGAATAAATAAACAAGCATTTCTTAAGATGTCTATGACAAATGAAAAAATACAACTAGGAGTAAAACCATTTATACAAGATTTTAAAGACCAATTTAGAAGTGTATTAGGATATTTTGTAAATGAAATAAATGATAAAGGTTATTGTGATATAACAGATGTTGATACTGTTGCAGAAAAAGATGTAGGTATGTATGAATTTATGAAAAATCGTGGAATAGAAGCTAAATTTGGATATGGCATTAAAAATAGTGAGGGAACTACAATAGCATTTATATGTGTCGAATATATAAACAAAGTAGATGTTAATGTAGAAAAGGTACATAGTTCTTTAAAAGAACATTTTAGAGAAGTTGAAAGATTACTAAACACCTAAATAATGGAGGTAATTTAAAATGTATTATGGAGCTAAAAAAGAAATAGATGATAAAAGAGATTATAAATCATATATTTATTCTGCTAAAACAGAAGTATTACCTGATGAATATGAAATAACAATGCCAAAAGTAAAAGACCAAGGAATAGTTAATTCGTGTGTTGCTCATAGTCTTGCTACATTTTTAGAAGAAACATATAAACAAAAAAATATCGAATTTTCAACAGGATTTATATATGGATATAGACCAGATGGTTATGACCAAGGAGAAGGAATGTATCCAAGAGAAGCATTGAAAACTATCTTAAAAGTTGGAGATGTACCAAGAGTTAATTTTAACCATAATAAAGAAATGCCAGAAATTAAACAATTATTAGATAAACAATTTGACAATTTAAAAGAGATAGCTGATGTTTATAAAATACAAAGTTATTCAAGAATATATACAGAAAATGAAATTAAAAAATGTATTTTCAATGATATAGCAGTACCAATTTCTATTCCTGTTTATAATGATATGAAATATAATAAAAAATATATAATTGAAATGCCTAATGGTAAATGTAATGGTTATCACGCAATAATAATTTATGGATATAACAAAGATGGTTGGTTAATACAAAATAGTTGGGGTAAAGATTGGGCAAATGGTGGGAGAGCAATATTACCTTTTGATTATCCAATAGATACAGCTTGGGCAATAGATACAGTTGAGAATAATGTTATTACATATACTACTATATGGCAAAAACTTTATGTGTTAATACTAAAAATAATAACAAAATTATTGAAAAAATAAATTTAATATAGATAGGCAGAAATGCCTATTTTTATTTTGTGTAAAATATTATTAGAAAAAATAAAAGGGGAATTAGTTATGAATTTACTAGAAGCAACAGCATTAGCATTACAGGATAAATTAAATGAAGAATTTGTAGATGATGAAGTATTTGATAAAATAGATGTATATAAAATTTGTATGGACACATATACAGGTAAAAGATTATATTTAGCACAAACAAATACCAATATAAAGCATTGGAAAGAAGCAAAAACTTATGAATGGGTATTTGACCCAAATATTGCAATGCAATTTAATTGGGAAAAAGAAGCAGAAGAATTTGCTCAAAAATATTTCAAGAATTTTAGAGGTTGGTATATTCGCAAAGAATATACCTATGCGTAAGGAGAGATATAAATGTTAAATAGTATAATTGAAAGTAAAAACTATATACCACAAGTAATGCGTAGAAGTAGAGATATGCAAGCAATATGTAAAGTTTTAGATTTACTTATAAATAATTTTAAAACAAATGTGGACTATTGGACATCTTTAATAGATTTTGATACTTGTCCTGACCATTTACTCCCACTTTTAGCAAGTTATGTTGGTTATAAATATGATTATACAGAAAGTTATAGTACAAACAGACTTATTATAAAACATTATCCAGAAATGATTAGATTAAGAGGTAGTGAATTAGGAATATCACTTGCAACTGCTTTGTCTGTTAATGCTTTAGGAGATATTGATAAAGTAGAAGCATTGGCAATGTTTAGGTTAGATTATAGACAATCTGAAAATAAATTATATATTTATGTTTATTTTCCATCAAATTTAAGTAAAGTTAGAGATTTAATAGAAGTAGTAAGACCAGCAGGTTGTGGTATGCAAATAGTAGCAGCTGATATAATACAAACCATAGATGGTATAGCTGTAAGTGATTTTGTTGGAGTACCATCAAAATATGCTTATGACCATACAAGATATGAAGTAAGTAGAGAAGATAGAGTAGGATTTGCAGAAGTAACAAATAAAGATGAAATTACAAGAACAGGTGGATTTACAGATGTTTAAAAGCAGAGTGGTAACTAATAGTTACCACTTTCTTATATTGTAAAATATTATTGTAGGGGGTATATGAATATGGAAAATGAAAAAATAGATAAATCAAAATTATTTAATTATACTTTTTATGATGATGACAAAAGATTATGTGTTGTATTAAATCAAGAATATATTAAACAAATATTTAATGCAGACATAGTTCTATTAGAAGAATTTGGACATAAATAGGAGAGTGAGATAATGAGAGGAAAGTTAAGTATGACAGACGCTGGCTATACAGTTGGTGTCAATGTTAAAATAACAAAAATGGATAAAGATACAGGTAGAGTATTAGAAACAAGAGAAGGACACAATAGATGTTTGCGTATGCAATTACTTGGTATAACAAAATTTTTAAATGGGGAATTTAATGATACTGGGTATATATTAGCACAAGATTGGATACCTAGATATTTAGGATTAGGTACTAATATAGCTTCTGTTGATAGTCAATCAAATATAAAAACAGAAGTGCAAGTAAATGATACAAGATTATTAGATGAAATTAGTCCAAGATTAAAATTACCTGATAGAAATGTTGTTGTTAATAGAACATCACAAAACTATGTCCAACTTATAATAACTACATATTTACCAGAGGAATATTATAATGGACAAACTATAAGAGAAGCTGGATTATTTAGTAGAGCAAGTGGCAATAATTGTTTATTTAGAATTGTATTTGATGATATAACTAAAACAGTAGATAGTGTTGTTGAAGTAACTTGGACAATATCTGTAATATCTCTTGATAGTCAAAATGAACCTTATGAAGAATACACAAAAGCTGATTTAAGAGAAATTTTAAACGAAATATTTGAAAGAACAGGTGAATTATATTCACCATATCAAAATATCATAGACAGACTTGAAGATGCTATATATGAGTGTACTAGAACAGATAGTACAGAAGAAAGTATCCAAGAACAAGTAAGAATTTTAGGAGAAGTTTATACTGAAATGAGAGATTGGCAACAATCAGGTATTCCAGATGAGGTTGAAACAAAAATTGATGATATTAACGGAGAAGATTTAGGTGGATAAAATCTATTTACAAATTTTTAAATCTGTGATATACTTACCATCTAGGAGATGATTTAATATGGAAGAATATGACGCAGATATACAATTTCATTTTATAAAAGGAAATGATGGTAGTTTACATTTAACAACTGATATAGATAATCAAATAGACTATTTAGAGCCAGAAGAACGAGCAATAATTATAGCAAGTTTTATAGGAGATTTATTTGAGCAATTATTTTCTAATATAGATAATGTAAATGAAGATACAGAAACTGAATTATACCAAAAAATATGTAATGATACCCTAGAAGTGAGGGACACTATTATATCTTCTATAATAAATTTCCACTATAATTCGTATGCAAAACATTGTGAAAAAGACCCAAAACTATTAGAATTTTCAATGGCAATATACGAAGCAATGTATAATAAAATAGATAAATCACAAGTAAATTTTATTATGAATACAACACATTCAGATAATATTACTGCATTAGAACCATTATCAGGTTCTTTGGCATTTACATTAGATGTAGCTGAAATGTTATTAAAAAATGGTGTACCTAAATCTATAACAGAACAAGTTATGGGATTTATGTTAAAACAAAATTTAGACGCTGTAAAACAATTTATAAAAACATATAAAGAAGATGAGTAATCATCTTCTTTTTTAATATAAAAACAGACCAGAGGTAAAAGATTAAACCCCTAGTCATAACACTCCCAAATTGACTAAATGTTTGTTATCATTTGTATAATTACACAATTAAGGTTAAAAATGATGAGCATACAATGTATAATGGATACTCTAAAGAGGATTTAATTTCCTCTCTATTATATTATATCACATTTACTTCAATTAAAAAATAAATATATAAAATTTTTGTATGTAAAATATTAGTATAGAGGGTAGAACTTTTAGAATTATGCTATTTTATAAATAGACATATTTAGGTTTCCCTTTTAGACATCTAAAATTGCCTATTGAATTATAATAGCATATTAAAAATGTGATGTCAATTTTTAAATTTATGAGAGGGGGAAAGATATTCCTATGCAAATTACAAAGAAAGACATCATACAAAAATTGTATGAAATTGAAGAAAAAACAGATTTAAAATTAGGGAGAGAAGTACAGAAAGTGGTGAGAAATGAAAATATACCTGTTGATATAATAAAACTTATTAACAAGTATGATAAGGGATTTTTGCAAATATATGATACCTATAATACCATATATAATTCCAGAAATAAAAATCCACTTTATAGAAATTTACGAAATCCTAATTTGGCTATCGAAGAAGTAGCAATAGCAATTAGCTCACTTGTTACAAAAATTTTAATATCTTGCAGTAAAATACAAGATGAAGCTGAAAGACAAATTTTTTCAAATGCAATGAATATTGACCAATTAAATTCAGCAATAACTAAATATGCTTTATTAGGAGATACAACAGATTTAGTTGAAAATGCTAAACAGGTTAGAGAACTATTAGAAATGTTATATAGTGAATAGGAGGAAATGATTATGTGGTTAGTTTTTATAATAGGAGTTTTTATATATTTATTTGTAGGGATTATTAGTCATATGTGCAATATTGCAAGATATTTTGAAGATAAAGCTGAAAAAGAAAAACATAAGTACAAACCAAATCAATATAAGTTAGAAGAATAAAAGAAAGGTGAAATAATAGATGGGAGTTTTTGATAGATTAAAAGAGGGAATTTTCCGTGTTAGAGTTATTCCTAAACAAACACCAGAAGATGAAACTTCATATACAAACAAGAGAGATAGTCTTACCAATAGAATGAATGAAGCTATTGAAGCTGGTAAACGAATAGACTTATCGGATTTATTGGAAATAACAACATTAAAAGGTGATAGAAATCAAAAATATGCTATATTTGAAGAAATGGTAGCTGATGGTAGAATAGGTGCAGCTGTTGAAATGTATGCTAATGATACTGTACAATATTCCCCAGAAGGTAAGATTATTTGGGTTGAAAGTAATGATACAGAAGTAGCAAAATATGGTAATAAGCTATTAGATGATTTGAATATTCCTGAAAATATATGGTCGTATGCTTATTGTATGTGGTTATATGGAGATGTTTATTTAGAATTATTTGAAAATACATCTTACAGACGAAATAGACCTACATTACTAGTAGAACCTGTAAAACAAAATCCAAATGTTAGAACACAAGTGGATATAAAAGGAGCAAAGTTAGAGAGATATATTGAAAAAGTACCTAATTCTGCAGAAGTATATGATTTACAATTTAAGGGTAAAACAAGTGGATATATAAGAAGTCAAGATGATTTTAAAAATACATTAGATAGAAATACATATATTTATAGTGGAGCAGTAACAGATATAGATATTTTAAATCCAACTAAATTTGTACATATTTGTTTATCTCCAAATATAAATAGACACCCTGAAAAATTTAGACTAATAAAAGATGATGTGGATAAGACAGATGAAAATGGTAGAATAGACGCTAGTGATAGTGAGGGTTCTGGTGGTAGCTTATCATTTACAGTTAAATCAGGACAATCAATTTTAGAAAATGTTTATGGTGCTTGGCAAACTCTTAAATTAAAAGAAGAAAGTGTATTACTTGAAAGAATTACAAAATCTTCAATTACTAGGGTTATTCAAGTAGAATTAGGAGATTTACCTGAAAGTCAAAAAAGAAAGAAATTACAGGAAATTAAACAGCAGATAGAACAGCAGATAGAGATAAATAAACAGGCAGGAACAATGCAAAGTAGAGCAGGAGCACAGCCTATTGAAAATATTATATATACCACTACTAAAAATGGTAAGGGAGCTATCTCAACAGTAAATATAGGCGGAGATGGAGATATAGGAAATCTTGATGACATAGAAGATAGTGAAAATAAAGTTTATGGTTCTTTATTAACACCAAAAGCCTTATTAGGTGCTGATATGGACGGTTCGGGACTTTCAAATGGTGGTTCTTTAACAGAAATGAATACAACTTATGCAAGAAGAATTAAAAGAGGACAAGTTGCAATCCAAAGTGCTATAAAAACACTTATAAATATATTTGCTTTATCAGATGGTTTAGGAGAGAAAATAGTAAATAATTTTGATGTAAAATTAACTCCAATAATTACAGTAGAGGATAATCGTAGAGATGAGTTAATGCAAACAAAAATTAGAAATGTTAATGATATACTTAATTTATTTGGTAATATTGAAAGTATTGATGATGATACAAAACTTAAAATGTTAATTGAATGGTTAAGTACATATTTAAACCAACAAGATATTGTAGATATAATTGATGAACATTTAAAAGAATTAGATAATGATGAAGAAGAAGTTAATCCTGATTTAGCAGATGATAATGAGGATAATGATATAGATGTAAATATAAATGATAGAAGTTTAGGTGGCTTTTCGAGTAGAGTAGGTGGTGGTGCTGAAACTTCAAGTAATGAGTCAGATGAATTTGAGGGAATAGAACCTAACCCAATGACAGATGAAAATGCCCCTCAATTAGCACCAGAAGTAGATTTAGCAGATGTAACAGCTGATACATTAGGATAGGAGTAGCAAATGGGTAAACTAATTGTATATACAGGACCAATGAAAAGTGGTAAAACAACAAAACTTATAGAAGAATATAAAAAGACATTATTAAAGAGTAAAAAAACATATATGTTTAAACCAAAAATAGATACACGATGGTCTAGTGTTAGAGTTATAGATAGAAATAATAATGACCAAATTTTAGCGTCACTTTTAGATAATATAGATATGTTGTGGTATTTTAAGGATATGTATAAAAACCTATTTATTGATGAATTTCAATTTTTAAATGGTAATATCAGCACTATAAAAAATCTATTAGAATTAGACAAAAATATATGGGTATCTGGACTTAATCTTACAGCAGAGAAAAAACCATTTGGTCTAATGGGAGATTTAATGTGCTTTGCAGACAAAATTTACTTTATGGCTGGTAACTGTGATTATTGTGGAAAACAAAATAAGGGCATTTACACTTTATATGAAGGTGGTAAAAATACAGATATTGTTGTTGGAGATGATAATTATAAATGTGTCTGTTCAAAATGCTATACAAAGTATAGTAATCTAGGGAAGTAGAATTTAATCTACTTCTCTCTTTTTAATGGTAAAATATTATTAGGAAGTGGTTTGTATGAATGATAATGGTTGTTATAATTGCACAGAAAGGCGTATAGGTTGTCATACTAATTGTAAAACCTACAAAGAGTACAAATTACGACTTAAAAGAATAAATGAAAGAAAACAAGCAGAAAAATTAAGATACGCTTGTCATAAAAGGAGTAAAAAGGTATATGTTAGATAAAACACAATTAGAAGGAATGGTAGAGGGTTTAACTGCTGTTCGTGATGAATTTATTAAAAATAAAGAGGAATTAAAATATTCTATTAGAAAAGATGTTGTATCCCTACAATTAAAAAGTATTTTAAATGATTGTGATAATTACAATGATTTAAAAGCTCAAATTGAAAAGCTAATAGCAGAACTTCTTACCATATAGGTAAATAAAATGAATGAAAAAGAATTAGAATATCAAAAAAAGATATGTCCTATATGTAAAAATAATAATACTTGCTCAAAAGATTGTATCTATGTACATAAAATATTTGATAAAATATCCATTAGATGTCCTAAATATAATTATATAAACAATTCGTAAGTGATATAATATATAAAGGAGGTAATATGTACTATGGTAACAGATAATTCTGAATTATTAAGACAGCAAGAATTAGTTTCTATTGGAAGTAATATAGAGTTAAAACCTGTAATCTCATCAAATATTGGTGGAATTGGTTATAATGAAGAACATAAATTACTTAAAGTTGCATTTAAAAATAAAACAGGTTTTTCCACATATCTATATGAAAATGTAGAACCTAACCAATATCAAGATATTATATCATCACAAAGTATTGGTAAAATGTTGTCAGAAAGTATTATAAAGCATAAAGATAAACACAATTATATTAAGGTATAGTTAAATACCCCCAGATTGTTGTGAGGATAGCCCACAATTAAATTTATTATGGAGGGTAATATACTTTTATGTTTTAAATATTTTAAATTAAAAAATATATAGTTTTAGGGGGTATATGATGGAAGAAAAATTATATCAAAGATTGTTAATCTTTGATGGAAGTCACGCACTACATAGAGCCATTTGTGAGCCTCATCTATGGGAAATGAGAAATTTTGAGGGACAAAGAACAGGTGGAATTTATGGAACATTACAAACAATATTAAAAGAAAGTAGCACATTTAATTATTTTCCAGTTGTAGTATTTGATGGACATTTATCACAAAGAAGATTAGATATTTATCCAAATTATAAAAAACACGAAGATAAAATGCTATTACAAGAAAGTGTAGAGCAACTAACTGAAATGGAATTACTACAAAGAGAACAAAGAGCTGAATATAACAGACAAAGAGAAATTTTAAAATTATTATTACCAGCTTATGGTATTCCAGTTATTCATTTAGATAATTGGGAAGGTGATGATTTAATTTATATATTATCACTACTTACAAGAGATAGTATAGTTGTATCTGATGATAAAGATATGATACAATTAGTTAGAGATGAAGAAGATAATAGATGTAGAGTACGCAGAGGTATGAGAGATGAGTTTATAAATACACAATGGTTTTTAGAAAATGGATTAACTAGAAATGAATTTGTAGCTCGTAAAGCATTGGTTGGTGACCCAAGTGATAATATACCATCAGCTTGTTTTCAAGTTGGAGAAAAAACAGCATTAGGTTTATATAAATTATATACAGAAAGTGCTAAAATGGTAGGTGGATTTCCAAAAAATGAAGATGAATTAACAGCAAAATGTAAAGAGATAGGAATACCTAAACGAAAAGCATATCTAAATTTTGATGAAGAACAATTTTTAAAAAATATACTACTTATGGATTTATCATTAGTAGAAAATGAAATAACACCTGAATTAGTAGAAGAATTAAATGAAATTATTACAACACAAAGCGAATTAAGGGATACAAGTATAATTAAAGATACACTTGAAGAACTTGATATAAGAACATTTATATCTGATAATTTATTAAATAATGTAGAACGAAATAAAAGTTATATTCATAAGGATTATAATACAAATTTTAGAGCAATACAGGAAGTTAATACTAATTCACCTACAACAGTTAAAACAAAATCACAATGTAGTTTATTTTAAAATTATTAAAGAGAGTAAATCTAAATCAATAGATTACTCTCTTTTTAATCGTATGTTGGTAAATTATCTAAAATGTCATTATAATCATCATTATATTTATTAAATTGATTATTATTTGTTATTTCCTCTGGTATATATTGGTGTTTAATTACATAATTATTAACATCAAAATCTAACCAATATCTATCATTTTGTACTAATTCATAACCTAAATCACTAATTCTATATAATTTACCAAAATCATTTTCTGTATTTTCCATACATTCTATCAAACCCAATGATAATAAAACTCTTACTGCTCTATCTAATGTTGACCTTGGCACACTTTTATTAAACCATTCAAATAAAGTTACACTTGTAAAATATGTCCAATACTTACCATTTTTAAATACTCTTTGTTTATGTAATTTTTCATTTACATTTGACCAGAAATATATTTTATAAAAAACTATCGCAGCAGTTGGACCATTACACGCATTACCTTTTGATTTATTCATTTCAATATAATATGATATAGACCAAGGAAATTTTGCAGGTGTATTATCTATTTCAGTATTCTTCATATACCTCTCCTTTATTTAGAATAATTTATTAAATCATATCCCTTTTGAGTAATACTATATCCATATTTACTAGGAAATTCAATTCGTATCTTACCTATATTATCTTTTATATATTTACCAAAATCAGTTTCCAAATTATTCATAGCGTCATCTAAATTTATTTGTTTAATATAACCTCTATCTTGTAACCTTTGTAATAATCTTCTAATATCCAGCCTAGTACAATCTAAAATAAAACCAAATTCTGCTGTATCTATAAGTGCCATTTTTTCACCATTACAGATATAAAGACCTTTATTTTGACAATTATCAATTTGCTGTATTTCACTATAAATTAAATTAAATACATAATAACATTTATAATTATTACAATCTTTCATAATTTGATACTGTGCTTTTTGATTTAATTGTTTTAAATTAAACATATAATCTGCGTCCGTATTTAATACATTATTTAAAATCATAAAAATTACCCCCAAAATTTTTTAATCTAATAATGATATTATTATATTTAATGAAAACAAAATTGTCAATATAAAAATAAAAATTTATTTATTAAAAAATATTTTTGATACAAATCAAGTAATATCCGTCCATAATGGACATAATCCGTCCATAATGGACATATAAAATGATGTCCACTATGGACATAATCTGTCCACTATGGACACTACTTGTCCACTATGGACAAATCCGTCCATTATGGACACTATCTGTCCACTATGGACAAATCCGTCCATAGTGGGACTAAATAATATAATAATAAAAGAAAATAAGAAAATAATAATAAATAAAATAAAATTAGGAAAAACCCTTTACAAGTTTTAAAATCTCTGCTTTTTAAAATTCTCTATTAGTTTTATTTTCATTTTTAAAATTTCTCCTCTAAAATATTATATCAATTTTCTCTCAAAATTATTTTTTAAAACATTTATAAAAACTCTTTACAACTTTTAAAATAAATGATATACTATTTTTAGAGATTAAAAATTTAAAAATACCTACAATTTTAATAACTCGAATGTGATATGATATAATATGGGGGTAGATAAAATGAATAGAGATTTTGAATTAAGTAGTTATCAACAAGATATAATGGATTATGTATCACTTAATAGAGGAAATCTTTTAATAGATGCTAAAGCAGGTAGTGGTAAAACATCTACTTTAATTTTAATAGCAGATGAAATAATTAAACAAAATGGAAATTGTTTATTTTTATCTTTTAACAAAAGTATTGTAGAAGAATTACAAATGAAATTACCTAATTTAGCAAATAAAATTAAGACAGTACATAGTTTAGGACAATCATTTATTAGGTCATATTTATATAAAAAACATAATACTAACTATGAACTTTTAGTAGAAAGTGGTAAATTAAGAACATTAGTAAGAGAATATTATGAATTAAGTTTTCAAGAAAGAATTAAAGCATATTGTGAAGTTACAATGGGAGAAAATGATATTAAAGATTTACATAATAATTTAATTTCTGATTTTGTAACTATATGTAATTTTGTTAGATTATATGGTAGGGATTATAATGACGCTAAATCCATAGATTATATTACAAATAGATTTTGTAGATACATTGGAGATTATATAGATGAAGTTATACCAAATTATTATGATTTAATATATGCTGTTTTAAATAAAACAATAGATATGTTTGAAAATCCAACAGGAACAACAGTAGATGGTAAACCTATTTATATAATAGATTTTGTAGATATGATTTATTTTCCAGTATATTTTAATATGAGTGTTCCATATTCTTTGAAGAATAGTTTAGACACAGTTCTTATTGATGAAAGTCAAGATTTAAGTATGTTACAACAATTATTTATTAGAAAATTAAATACTGGTTTTAATAGATTTATATTTGTTGGAGATAGAAATCAAAGTATATATGGTTTTAATGGAGCTGATACAGAAGCAATAGATAGAATAAAATTTAATTTCACACCAAAGGAATTACCATTAAGTATTTGTTATAGATGTCCAGAGAAAATAGTTAGATTAGCACAAAGAAATGTGCCAAGTATTGAGTGGAATACTGCAAGAATAGATAAGGGTACACTAGAAACAATGGATTATGATAAAATGAAGTTGAATATAAAACCAGGAGAAGTAATAATTGGTAGAAGAAATAGAGATTTATTACAAATTTATAGAGATTTTGTATTAAGAGATAAACGACCAATTAGATTTAAAAATAGAGATTTAGTAAATGCAATTAACAGAGATATTACTAGTTGTGTTAAAGATTATTTAAAACTATATGCTAAAAACCAAAATATAGATAGGGTAGTATATGAGCATATGGAACAATATGAAAAAGAAACAGGAAATCATAAAAAATCTCCATTATACAAAGGAGAGATGGACCAGTTTATAAAAGAATACATTAAAGAGCATAAAGAAGATTTTAGAGCAAAAAAGATAATAAAAACAAATCATACTTTGGATTATTTAATTACTTGTATGGAAGAATATAAAAATGATGGAGCATATAACTATGAAGAAGATACCATATTGACGGAATATTATGAAACAATATTGGAGTTTATGGAAGAATTTAAAGAAAGACATAGCTCAATTTTAGTTAAAGACTTTTTAGATTACATTGAAAGTTTCTTAACAGCTTCATTAGACCAATATAATGTTCCAGTTATTTCTTCAATTCATAGTATGAAAGGTGGAGAAGCAGATACAGTATATATCTATGATTATCCTAGATTTCCTTATGGTTGGGCAGATATGAGTAATGAAGATATGCAACAAGAAGAAAATTTACAATATGTTGCAATAACAAGAGCTAAAAAGAACTTGTATTTACTTTTAATGGATATTAGTAAAGCAAAAGATGAAAAACAAGCAGAAAGGATAGAAGCACAAAATAGTGAAACCATTGCAATAGTAAATGATATAAATCAAATTGTAAATGTAAAATAATTAAATAAATAAAATTTTTTTTAAAAGTGGGGTAAAAATATCCCACTTTTTATTATGTGTAAGTGATATAATAATAGTAGAGGGGAAATATGATAGAAGGAGGATTTAATCTTATATTATGAAAATATTTATGTATAGCGATTTACACATTAGTAAGACAAGTTCTATATTGCCATTAACATCTAGTAATTCTAAATACACATATAGACAAAATATGATAATTGAAACTGGAAAATATTTGGCAAATATTATAGATGAAGCTAAACCAGATTTAATTATAAATCTTGGGGATACATTTGACCAGCATACTATAACTTCTTATGATATAGATGTTGCAAGTGAGTTTTTTAAGTGTTTTAAATATATTAACATACCACATTTAGTTTTGGTTGGTAATCACGAAATGATAAATTATGACTATAATGCTATAAAAATATTAAGCAATATAGATAATATAACAGTAATTACAGAACCTAGTTCTGTTGATTTGGATTTAATTTCATCTTTTAATAAAGATAGTGCTATTACATCTCAAAGTGCAAATGATAAAATTCAAAGTGCAAAAATTGCACTTATGCCATATATGGAATATAAGGATATTTTAGAATTTCCTGATGGAGATTTCTTATTTAGCCATATAGATATTATGGGAATGAAAATTAGAGGAGATTATGAACTTCCAGAGGGAGTATCAGCAGAGCAGTTATCAAAATATAAATTGGTATTTAATGGGCATATTCATAAACCAAGTATTAAGGGTAATGTGGTTAATGTAGGTAGTATTTCAACACACAGTTTTGCAGATGATAACGAGAGTGTACCACAATGTTATGTTTTTGATACTGATACATTAGATTTAAAAACATTTAAACCAAAGATGTGCCCTTTATTTAGAAAGTTTGAGATACAAGATGAAATAGATTTAGTTAAATATTTGAATTATTTAGATAAAGATTATAAATATGTGTTACAGATAACTTGCCCATTTGAGTTAAAAGAAAATGTAAAAGAGTTACTTAAATCTGCTGAATTTGTAATTGCAAATAGATTAAATGTTAAAGTAGATAATTCTAAAAAAGCAGAAGAAATTAAAGATGTGGAAGTACAATCAAATGTAGATATAAAAAAGTCATTTAAAGAATTTTTAGATACAATTGATTTAAAATATCCAAAGGAATTATATTTAGATGTATTAGGGGGAATTGATTAAAATGAATAGTAATGATGGAGAATTAGGAGCTAAAATAGAAATACATAAGGATTTATGTGAGTTTATTCATAATTTATATGAAACTAAAAATAGTGATTATGGAGATAGTATGCACCCATTATATGAAGAATATGGACTTACAGCATTTTTAATATTATTTAGTATTAAAATAAATAGAATAAAGAGTTTAATGAATAAAGAAAATGCTAATTATGAAAGTTTAGAAGATAGTTTAATGGATTTAGCAAATTATTCACTAATTGCTATAACTGAAATTAAAAATGAGAGAAATAAGAAAAAGGCACAAGAGTGCAGAAATTTAGGTTGTGGTGAAAATTAAATAGCAATGGGAGTGATTTAGGTATATGAATATTAGATTTAAAAACATAGATATTGAAAGTTTTAGAAGTATTGATAAAGCTACAATTATTTTAGAAAATCAAAGTACAGTAATTGTAAAGGGTATAAACGAATATGAGGATAAAGCTACAAGTAATGGGAGTGGTAAATCATCTATATTTGAAGCTATAATTTATGCTTTATTTGAGGAAACCAGTTCTGGTGAGAAAGATGTTGCAAATAGAATTAAAAATGACGGATTTTCTATAAAATTAGATTTTGATATAAATGGAGATAGTTATCAGATATTAAGACAATCTAAATCAAATAAGTCGTCTGTTGTATTGTATAAAAATAATCAAGACATTTCTGCTAGAAATAAAACAGATACAAATAAATTGATAGCTCAAATTTTAGGTATAAGTAAATCCATATTTTTAGATAGTGTGTTTTTATCACAAAATGCTAATACTAATTTAGCTTCATTATCTCCAACAGCAAGAAAGGAAAGACTTGAAATATTAACAAATACTGATAGTGTAGTAAATAATTTTAAGGAGCAATTAAAGGAAAAACAAACTGAATACGAAGCTGAATGTGTAAACGCACAACTGGATATGAATAAGATAAATGGTAGCATAGAAACAAACAAAAAGCAACAACAGGATTTACAATTTAAAATAGATGAAATAAACAAAGAAATTGAACGACTAAAACAATTAGGAGATTTAGATAAGCTGGATAATGAAATTAAATATAAAGAAGAAGTTGAAATGTTAGATTTAAACAATCTATTAAATAAACTAACAGAATTCATAGAAAATAAGGAAAAAGAAGTAGAAGAATTAAGAAAATTAGGCGAAGATAATTTAAGTAAAAAAGATGAATTAGAAAGACAAAAACAGGAAAAATTAAATAGTTGGAATAGTTTAGATAAGTTAATACAAGATAAACAAAATAATATTAAATTTGCAGAACAAGATAGTAAGAGAATAGATAAAGAAATAGAGAAAATAAAAAATAGTGATAAATGTCCAACTTGTGGAAGAAAATATGAAGATGCTAATGAGGAGCACATTCAACAAGCAATTAAAGAGTTGGAAGATAGTAAATCTGAAAATAGTAGTAAAATAGAGCAATTACAAAGTGAAATACTTGAATTACAAACACAAAAAAGTAATGTGGAAAATGAGGGTAGAGAATTAGCGAATAAATTATTAGAAGTAAATAGTTTAATTGAAGAACATAAAAAACAAGTAATGGATAAAGATGATGAAAGAAAAGATTTAGTAAATAAAAGACAAACAACAGAATTTAATAAAACCAAATGCCAAAATGAAATAAATGAGTTGAAAAATAAAAAAGAACAATTATTAAAATCTCAAATCTCAAATGTAGATGAATATAAAAATATGATAAATAATATTGATAATGAAATAAAAGAGTTAAATAAAAGATTAGAAGAAGATGAAAATAGATATAATAAATATAATGATTATGTATCAGTAATAAAAAATAGTATTCAATTAGTAACAAAAGAGTTTAGAACATATTTATTACAGAATAGTCTGCAATACCTAAACAGATTATTGCAAGATTATTCACAGCAGTTATTTAGTAATGAAAAAGATATAATTAGAATTGTTGAAGATGATACGAAATTAAATATTGTTCTAGGAGATGCTACTTATGAGAGTTTATCTGGTGGAGAGAAAACAAGAGTGAATATAGCTTTACTATTAGCTCAAAAATCTCTTGCTAATATCATAGGTAATATATCTTGTAATATTATAATTTTAGATGAAATTCTAGGATATTGTGATAGTCAGGCAGAGGAAAATGTAATAAATCTATTGACAAAAGAGTTAGAGAGTTTAGAGAGTATTTATATGGTATCACATAAAGAAATACCAATAGGCTATGATACACAATTAGTAATCTTAAAAGATAAACGAGGATTGAGTAGAGTAATTAGTAGATAGAAAGGTGGAAGTTAAGTTGGACAATGGTATGAAATGGCTGGTTTTATTTGAGGTTATATTTATTGCGATTTTACTAATTATACGATTTATATATGATAAACATCAAAAAAATAAAGATAATGAAAATGTAGATAAGGTATTAAAGTATATAAATACAAGGGCACAGGAAGATAAGGATATTAAACATAAGTTTAAAGAGTGTATAGATAATATTAAACAAAATAATAAGGAGTAGAATAAAAATGGGAGATAAGAAGTCACCAAATTATTTAGTGAAAGATGATGATATTAGAATATTATTGGATAGGAGAGCTGAAATATTAGAGCAAGTAAATAAATTACAAGCAGAATACCACGCAATAGAACATATTTTAGTTAGATTACACAAATTTGAAAAACCAGAAGGAATTGAAATTGATATGCAAATGGAGAGATTACAAAAATTAAAACAACAAGATAGTTGGTTAGGTGAAGAAAGGTAGGTATTTAAAAATGATTAAATTTGAATTTACAGGAATTTTGAAAGAAGCAAGTGAGGGTGGTCCATATAGAAGATTACCAGAAAGAAGTACAAAGGCAAGTGCTGGATATGATTTTTATAATCCAGAAAGAATAGAGATAGAACCACATACATTAAAATTAGTTAAGACAGGAATTAAATCACAATTTCCAGAGGATATGACATTAAAATTGTATAATAGAAGCTCTAACCCTAAAAAGAAAGGTGTGCTTTTAGCAAATGGTGTTGGAATTGTAGATAGTGATTATTATGAAAATCCAGACAATGATGGTGAAATTGGATTTATGTTCTACAATTTTACAGATAATACAACAGTATTTGAGGCAGGAGATAAATTAGGACAAGGCATATTTGAAAAGTATTATACTGTAACTAATGAAGATGAAATAACAGCAGAAAGAACATCTGGCTGGGGAAGTACAGGTAAATAATATGAAAAATTTTAGATTTATGAAACCATACCCATTATTTAAAGTAGAGTATGAAGAAATAGCAGGTAGAAATGAGAGTAAAAGTTCTATATATAGAATATATGTAAAAATAGCAGAACCAATGAATTGGGTAATATTATATACAACACATACATTAGGTTGGGCACAAGTAGCATTAAATAGATTAAAGGAAATATTTGATACTTGGGTTGTTAAATTTATAATAGAAGATGAATTACCACCAATGTTTGAAATAAATGGTGAAATATATAAAACACAATATGTATTCCCAGAACAAAGCTGTATATGTGGAGAGCAAATTGCAGGTAATCAAAGATATAGTGAATTTGCTGTTGATTATCTTAAATTTGATTATGTGGTAGATACAGTATTTTTCTATGATAAAGGAACTTGTTTAGTAAAAGGAAATCAATTATTTATAGATGGTGTTTTAGAATACACAAGTAAAGAATTAAAAGAAGTATGTGATATGATAGGTCAAGAGTGGTCATATTTAGATAGTAGTCCTGATAAATTGATAGAGTACATAAAAGAAAGGCATAAAGATTTAAAAAGATATATTTGTAATGGATATACATCATACTTTAATAAAGATTAGGAGGTAGAAAATTATGGCAGGTTTAGTAGAATTTGCAGAGGGAGAATTAAATTTATTATTAAAAAGTTGTAAAGATAGTGAGAGTTTAAAAACACAAAAAGCAGTAAATGATGATATATTAGATATAATTAAATTATTCAGTAGTCAAGGACACTCTGGTTTTTCAGCAGGTTATAGTTTAAATATTCTTAAAAGATTATTAGATTATAAACCACTATCTGCAATAAC
>AUXO012504223.1_pt1 | contig 44274 bp, 32 predicted proteins | sample 768731 | NCBI WGS metagenome assembly AUXO01 (sample SAMN02715735, study PRJNA202380) | gut metagenome | biome: sheep rumen | host: Ovis aries | place: New Zealand: Palmerston North | reverse complement strand
GCCGCGCCGGAAGCCACGGACCGACCGCTTCCCAGCACTTGCATTGCTACCCGTAAACCAGTTGTATTTGCCAACATAGGTATGCAAGCCTGCCCCAGTCTTGTTGGCATTGGTATCAGGCAGCATCAGCGCTCCGTTCAGATAGTTCTTAGCGTAGCCTTCGCCCTTCTGTACGGTGAGCACATGATCGTAGATAGTCTCGAAGTTTCGTGGTGTTGCTGGGTCGTAATTGTCAGCGGCAATGCCCTTCACCAGTTCTGCCTGGTCGCGCTCAATGAAGCACTCATACTGTCCGCTCTCATCTTCCGTGAACAGCAGTCCTGAAGTCCACCACGAAGGTGATACCTGCGTAGTCATGCCGTGAACGAGTGCTGTGCTGACGAGTATTTCCACGCGATTGCCTGCGATGCTCGTTGCGTTGTCTGTCGGGTCGATGGCATTGGCACCAGCCTGTGTTGCCATGAGCTTCCACACCACACAGGTCATTTCTCCGTGACTCGGACCGTTGAAGCCTTGCACGCTGCGGTACTTGTACTTGTTGCCCTCGAACACAAACCACTCCAGCTCGTGCACGTCGTTCTCAATAGCATACGACATCGCACGGTGCGCCTCCAGAATGTGCCACGGATTTCGCCAAGAGTTGATAACGTTGGCAGCATACACCGCACCCGACGTTGCACCCGTCAGGAAGCGGACGTTGCCGTTCATTCCGTAGTACTTCCATGCGTCGTTCTTGTCCTTCACGCGCAAACCGTTCTTCGCACCGCTGCCCGCCTGTTCCCAGTCGCCTGCTGCGGTGGCGGGGTCATTGGATGAGAAACCACTACCCATACGAGCTGCGTTGTGCGCATCGAACGTGCCACCCTCTGCCAGTATCAGCGACATCAGTCGGTTGCAACCCTCTGCCGTCTGGTTCATCCATGGCACGGTCTTCGTCGGGTCAGCGTTCATGTTCATGGCTCGTTGTTCACCCGTAGTCAGGTCGATGTCAGTAGAGTGCAAGCCACCTGCACCACCCAGCAGTGTCTCGTTTGCATCATAGGTTTCCACAATGTCGCCCGTCTCAGGGTCGGTGGTATAGACGTACTTGCCAGTCACGCCTTGAGGTGCTTGGTATGATCCGTTCCACGCAGGGTTATAAACTGAGTGCATACGCACCACGTTGTCGGTGTCCGTATGGCTCACGCAGTAGTCAGGGCTCCATCCGAACTTCTCCATGTGCTCTGCCTCGATGCCCTGCCAGGTGAATGGTGAGCGCGACATCAGGAATACATCATACTCCGTGCCCTCGATTGTGTGCTTGCCGTTGATGCTGTAAAATGGTTCAATGTTCACAATCAGCACGTCACCCTCCGAGCCGTCGATGGCATGAGGTGTTCCGTAGATGTCAAGCCATTTCGGGCTTCCGTCGATAGTTCTTGCACCGAACTTCTGAAGCACATGAAGCACCTTGCCTTCTGTGCCACTGCCTGTCAGCGGTGTTCCCACCAGACAGGGGTAGAACAGCGAGAACACAGATTCACGTCCGAAGCCGCCCTGTTCGTGATACTTGTATGACTTGTAAGAGAGAGCAGGACTTGACGAACCAGCCACACGCACATAGCCCTCGGCAATCGTCTCGATGTCGGCAATACTTGCTTCTATGTCAGAAATCACGTTTGTTAGCGACTTTCTTTTTGTGGGGTGCGCAATCGCGTCGGTCGTTGTGGCAGGATAGAAAATTTCTGTCTGTTCGGTATTCGCATTATACCGCTGCAATGGTCTTATTTCTTTAGTCATAGTCTTATAATTTAATTAGTTAAAGAATATCAGTTATGTCGGTTATCACGTTCCCAATGTAGTGTGATAATGTTTCATTTACCATTTGTGCAGCATCGGTTGCAGGCTTTTGCAATTCCGCTATCTGTGCAGGAGTAAAGTCTTCATAAGTGAATGGGTCGCCTTTATCACCCTTTTCTCCCTTGGCATAAAAGAAGACCGCACCTTCAAGTGTATATGTTTCCGCATTAAACTCAACTCCTGCAACTATCCCTGCATCTGCTGTATAGGTGACTATCTTTATTGCATCAGCAATTGCAAATCTTCGCGATTTTCCCTCTTGGTCTAAACAAGTAATCGTCACCCCATATAGACCGCTACTCACCTCTCCCTTATCATCGGTTATAATCGCCACATTTCCATCCATAGTGGCGATGTATTCGTATGTCCTTATGTTACTCCACAATACGACTTTTACATCACCAGAAGGGAAGAAATCCTCCGTGCGTTCAATCTCTTGCCCGCCCTCCAACGTTCTTATTCTTTGTGTGAGAGGGATGGCTATTTGGAGAGGGTTGCCAAATACGTGCTTGATATTTACTGAGTCTGCCATAGTCTTATAGTTATAGTATTGTTGTTATATCGGTTATCACTGCCCCTACAGAAATGTCAGAAGGTTGGAGTGCCGTTGCACCTGCTTGTGCGCCAGCACGAATCGCTGCGAGGTCTGAAATAACGTCTTGCTTGCCGCTCAGCAAGGTGCTCAGAGTATTGGAATCGGGTAGGCGTTGCAACTTGTAAACCAAGTCGGACGTGATGTAGGAGTTGATTGCAGCCCATTGGTCTGCCGTAAAGCCAGAATTATTTAGCGTGTACTCAAACCCCCATGCTGTGCCGTTGAACTTGTATCGGTCTATCCTTGCTATCTCCGTAGGTCTTTGTGCGGATGTGGGAATCTGCACATAGGCGTAGTCGTTGTTGTCTGCCACGTCCACCTCGGTAGCCAATGCGGCAGCAATCTGTTGTTGCGTGGCAGATATGGTCAAGCCTAAGTCGGAAACAAGGTTATATGTGCCACGGAAGGTCGCCGTGTTGGTTGCAACCGTAGAGTTGACAAAATTCTTGTCTGCGAGCTGGTTGCTTTCCGATGCTTCGGAGGGAATAAGGGCTTGAATGGCGGCGATGGCTGCTCTTGCTGTTTCGTCGGCTACATCAACAGGGATGCCGCCCATTGTCATTTGTCTATTTTCGCTCATAATGTATTCGTTTTAATGGTTAGAATCCTGTTATATTGTTGTACAAAAATCCGTTGCCCGTTTGACTTATGACTGGCACTATCCCGTCTGTGTAGAGTACTCCTGCACCGTTGGGGATTTGGAATCGCAATCGTTTATATTGAATAGTTAATAAAGGATTTGTTCCAAAGTCTTTTGTATCAAACGGGTGCTCTTCGTCAAGCGTGTAGTATTTCATGCCATCGCTGTCTGTATGCTCTTCAAGGCGAGGGAAGCGGAATAGCCACATGTTCTGAATGGTTTGTTTTGTCATAAATGTAAATTCCTTCCCTTCAAGCATATACAACTCCATCATATCAAGCAAGTGCGCTGTACCTACCTTGTAATTGGTCTTTGTCCGCACCACATCAGCTATATATCCAGTATTGCTGTACAAACGTGGCAAGGCGAATGGAAGAAGGATTTGCCTGGGGTCTCCGCTCGTTGGCAACGAATTGTCAAACACAACAATGTCGGAAAGCAAGAAGATGTCAGGAATGAGAAACAAGCCAGCGGCAATGAAATAATCATCTCCTGCTTTAACGAGACGATATTCATTTTCCTCGATATAATCATATTCACCCCCATCTTGCCATATATCATCATATTCCGCACTTGTGAAATAAGCATTAAAGGACGAGGATTTAATCTCCGTCAAGCCAGTAAAGACATTTCCGCTCGTGCCCAAGTTGCCCAACCTGTCTATCCACGCTGTGCGTTCACCTTGATTGTTCTCCACGATGAAGTTGTCGGCAGTGTGTCGAATCGTGTGGTTCTCAATATTGATGCCCGTTTTGACAAGTTTGTCTTCTGTACCGTTGTAGTTGATGATGGTTGGCTTTGTTCCTTCTTCAAGACGGATGCCGCCATACACAATTCTACCTGTTGCGCCAGCAAGGACTTCAATAAGTGGGATCCATGAAAACCAAACGTATTCGGAATTGGCAGGAATCTCGAATGTGGCGTAAAGTTGTTTCCACGCTGAATCTCGCCACAGAACTGCGTCGTTTGCACGAATGTATTCCCAGGGCGATTGGCGTTGGTCGCCTGTTTTGGAGTTGTACAGCGAACCTTCAACCAAGACAGAGGATGCGGAAATCATCTCAAAATCCCCTGCTACAAGCACAGACCATGTATAGGTCTTTCCAGCAGTCAGACGTATGCGAGGATTGGCAGTCGGGCTATTGTAGGCATACAAGACGGTTGCCGCAGTTGTGGTGTTAGTAAGCACCTTCAAGGCTACAAGTTGTGCGCCTTCGTTCGCCCAGATAGATGTGTGGGCTCCGATTGTGCTGCCATATTCCACGCTGCCTACTAATGTGCCCGATTCGTGGTTTGTTCCGTTGGTGTAGGGGTTGTAGTTGGCAAATGTGGGATTGGGGTGCAAATTGCGATTTCCCTCTGCAACGGACAAGTCAATTCTATCTACGTGTTGTTCAATGGCAGAGGTGCGGTAAGCCAACGTTCCCGAAGTCGGGTCTTCGGGGTCGCCTACGGTTTCTTCAAGTTTGGTAATGCTTTCGCTGGAAGATTGGATAAACGTGCCCAAATTCTCCGAAACGGTGTAACTGTGCCCATTGACGGTGTAGGTAGTTTTCTGTGCAATAGCAGTGTTTACATCCCCCTCAATGGTCTGCTTCCAAGTGCCTACGAGATTAGCAAAAACTTTGAGTTGGATGGTGCGTGGTGCGCCACCGTACAAGAAAACAACATTAACAGTCGCACTTTGGTAGTAATTGCCTTGTGAGTCTGTACTCCACCCGTTAATAATAATGCGCTTGGTGTTCTGCTCATAGGTAGCACTACAACCAGTGGCCGACACCCCCTCAATGTTTGCGTTGGCGGAATCATCTACACCGCCTTTATACACCTTCAGAGTGCTGTATATAGGCAAGTCAAAAAGTCCACTTGTAATGTCTTGGTTAATCAGCAAAGATGGAGGGTCAAGGACGGGATTGATGGCATCTTCTCCGTTGTCTCCGTCTCTCTGTGCTACCAATGTGATTGTACCTTTTGTGGTGCGTGTTAGTCCTGTTGTGGGGTCAATGCCGCTAAGTGTGACGGTGAGCGTGGAGGGGAAGGTAGAGTTATTGTAAGGTATTTGTATTCGCACCGTTGCCTGTACAAGTATTCCGCTATATACCACATAGTTAAGCGTTGTTTGCACACCCGTAGGAACACCCGTCACACCACTGCTTTGTGAATCAACGAGGGCTGCTTGTGTGTCACCAACTCTGAACGTAATGGTCACGGTCTTATCAACAGCGGTCTTTGCTCGTCCAGAAGAATCAGCATTAACAACAATCATCGGGTCGGAAATGACAAGCGATGCGTTAGATGTTCCCTGTGCGCCTTGTGCACCTTCTACTTTGTTCCATTCGTAAGCCGTGTAGGTAGTGGGGTCTGTTTGCGAATCATTCGTGCATAAGCCCATCCACGCATAGGCCTCCTTCTGCTTTGTAATGGTGAAGCCTGTTGCGGAAGTTGGATTCCCTTGCGCATCAAAGGTGACGTTATCTGCATAGACAATGTGCATATAGGACGATTTACCATCTTGTCCTTGGAATAGACCCACGTCATTCCAACCTTGTGGGTTCACGCCAGCCTCTGCAGGTTGTGTGCCATTATAAAAATACAAGTGACGTGTGGCACTAACCGTCCAACATTGACCAACGGGCACGCCAGTCAATTCTTCCAATGCAATTTGGGATTGAGTGGTCTTGTCTGCGATAAATAGCACATCCACCGTACCGCTAAGTTCAATACCCGTGCCATCCTTGCCCTCGGCTTTCGTTGACTGCTTGACTCCGTTCTTATACCAGTAGCCATCTTGGCCGATGGTCCACACGTCTGCATTAGTACCATTGATTCCTTTCTGGGCATACACTTGCCAGTTCACGGCATTTTCGGAAGGTTCCTCGGTGGTATATGCTGGCTGTCCGCTCACTTGAATGTAGGTACATATCCAAGTCGCTCCGTTGTGCTGCAAAACATCGTCCTTGTAGCAACGGTGCAAGTTGTCTGATTGCCCTGGTTCGGGAGGGAGATTAGCCCACACACCTCTGTTAATTGGCGGTTGGTATGTTACTCCGTAGTCGGTCTTGATGAGGAACTTATTGGCGATGATTCGTACATCGTAAGGGCTTAACTTCACCTTGGGTTCTGGGAACGTCCACGGATTTGTGCCGCCACCAATACCTTCCCACATCATGATTGAACGCTTGTATTGGCCACCGCCTGACACGATGGTCACACCTTGTCGCTCGATAACCGTTGCAGGGTCATCGTTGGGTGAAGCGATGTGACCGACTTGAATAATCGGGTCTTCAGCTGCGGGAATCGAGCCCGCATTAACATCTACCCTCATTACTCCAGCATTGTCAAACTCTCCAGCTTGGTTAGACAGGTCTATGTAGTGGTACTCGTCAGAGCTAAATGAGTCATTCTCAATTTCGGGATTCGGGGAAAGGTTCGTACCAATGACCTTTCGCCAATAGTATTTGTTCTCAAAGTCTGACGTGGTACCTGCTTGGACGTTAAAGACCTGACAATAAGCCATATCTCCACGTTTCCATCGGTTATATACCGTCTTGTCCTCACCGTTCTTCTTGCGGAACAACACTCGCCAAAAGACTACCGTTCCATTCACGGTATAAGGAATGACGGCATCTGCAATACAACTCGCATCGGAAAGGATATTCTCGCCACCTACATGAGTCACCTCATCTGCCTGTATGGTTTTTGCATACAGTTTCTTGTGGATGTTCATGTAGTCGGCCTCCACCATCCAGCCTGAGCCATCCCAAAAAATCTTGCAGCCCTTTATGTTCTGTACATAATCGTCGGTTTGCCCTTCTGTGCCAAACGTCAGTTCTCGTTGCAGACGGGAAGTGCCTTTGACGAGAGCGTTTCCATCAACAGAAGCGTTGCCATCGACAACAAGAGAGCCGGAAGAAGCACCTTCGCCTTTTTCCAATCCAGCCTCAATCCGCATATCGCCAAAAGTGGCCATGTGCGGAGAAACATCCGGGCGATCCTTCCGGAAGAACCTGCCATCAAGTTGCTGCAACTTCGTTTCCACATAAGAAGCCACAGAGCGAGTCGTTGCAACCGTATGTGCATACGCCCATTCGGTAAACGAGCCAAAATCGCTTACCGCTTCATTCACCTGTTCAGTGATTCGGTTGATGTAGGCATTCCCCGTTGCGAAGAAAATGCGGTTAAAAGGTAGCAGCAACTCAATCAAGCCGTTGACCAGCCTGAACATCTTTGTCCAGGCCCCCGTTCCATCCTCATTCTCCCCCTTTGCCGTATCGAGACGTCCGCTATTCAGTGGCTCCTCCCATATACGGTTCCCGTCCTCCGGTGCAGCGATGGTTCCTATATGCACATAATAGAATGACAAGTGAGAGTCATTATCCTCATTCGTATTTGCCAGCGTGTAGTAAGTTCTTTCTTGGCCGCCAACCACCTCTGTGTGCTGCTCTGTCGCAATATCAACATACGCCACAAAATCCTCGTCCAAGATACGTCCATCATAGTCCACCTCATAGGGTAGGAACACCAGAGTACCCGTTGACGCATTATTAGAAGCATCAATCCTGACATACACTCGAATAGCCGCGCCAATATATTTGTTTCCCGGATAGCCAAAAGCCGTGTTGTAGCCAGTAAAGACGAACTGGCGATACCCCAATTGCGCATTATATCCCACATTTACCTTCACACCAGCCTTTGTCGTCAATTCATTCGTCAAACGAACAGCAGAGCCAGCAGCAACAGAGACCGCACAAGTCTCAGACTTGTTAATCCCTTCGTGACCGAGGTTTGTGTTCAGTTCAATGCTGATGGCAGACGGTGAAAAGAAGTAATTTTCCGGCTTAATCATATCATGCGGTTTGGATGTTGCAAATATAGTAATTCTTTTTTTGTTTGTGTACAAACAAAAACAAAAAAGAAATACACTTTACACTTTTTGTTTTATTTTCACCTTAAATTTGACCTCCGGTATGCTTGTGGTCTTTAAGTCTTCCATTACCAACTCGTTATCCACCTCCAAATATACAGGGACAAACAAAAATGATTCCGTACCTGTCTTTGGGTGACGGGTCTTCATCGGTATCCACACATATTCAGCGGTCAGCACTTCCCCGACAAACCAATCAGCCCATTCAGTAGGCAAGAATCCCGTTGACATTTCGATGGTTTGATTAGGAAATACAGAGCTGTTCAGCACATTCTCCTTTTGAGCGTAAGAAGGAGGGAGAACAGATGCCAGCCGCTCCGATGTTCTATTCACAGACGTTTTCTTCAATGTGATGGAAGAGAATGTCTCAAGCACACCCATTGAATTTCTAAACACAAGCAGTTGTCGGTCAGGAGACGGGTCAATTACCAAGACAGAAGAGAGCCCATCAACAGGAACGATTTGTGGATAAGGCTCATCGCTATCAGCATCTGCAATCATATACGAGGATGTGACTGTCGGCGTAGGTTCCGTATCAAATACAGAATAAGCATAAGGGTCTCCAGCGTTGACGGTCTCCAAGAGAACAGGAGCAGCAGGAGCAGGGTAGATAACATCAACAGGGATGTGAGGCTTTGTCGTTAAGAGAGGCGCGAACTCAGCGACTGCCGCAGACGGGCTATTGATAATCCTTCGCAGATTAGGAAGAAGATGCCCCCTAAGAACATGCACGTTTTCAATCACTGTGACAGGGTTGTTCTCTCCCGAATACTCTGTGCCATTCTGCAAGTATCGCACAAACGCCTGCAACGAGAAACTAAACGGATAATAATATTCCGTTGATGTGACGCCCGGCTCCAGGTTATCAAGGACGTCTGCAGAAGGCTCATTGGTCCTATCCATCAGTTGATATTCTGTTTGCAAGGCAGATGATATGTCAGCAAACACCGTGTCGCCCGGCATAAACTGCTGTGCAATATCATGCGTGTGTGTGATTTCGTTAGGCAGATGCACAAGCACTCTAACAACCAATTGCGCCAGCACCGCAGAAGCTGGAGCGTCAGCATTGCTGGTTTGTGCCCTGACGATGATGGGGTCGCCAGCAAAAATGTGCTTGTAATTGTTGAGGATGTCTGTTGAGATAGTCATTTGTTTTTGGGATTAGGTGTGTAGTTGTTGGTTTTATTTTGTAGATTCAGCGGGAAAACCGCTGAGCGCAGGGGAGAAGGACGAGGGGACGAAAACGAAGACGAAAACGAAGACGAAAACGAGAGGGCCAGCGGGAAAACCGCTGGACGCAGGGCGGGGGCTTACAGATAGCGGAGATGGATAATGACCGTGGAGAGGCCGTTGTCCGTGACTCGGTAAGACGTCTTTTCTATTAGCCCCGTATAGGTGCCAAACGTGTGCCACTCCATCATGTCAAGCTCTCTCAGCTCCTGGACCGTCATTGTTGTGGTGATGACCGCAACCCTTGATTCCACCAAGAACTTGAAATATTCATAATTAAACTTATGCAGCAACCCACGATGCGCGGCAGACGAGTTAATGGGATAGAAGTTCGTTGTTGCTGTTTCAGGCAAGCCTGTAAGAAGATACGGCTGTGCGGTGTCAGGCATATAAAACAACTGCATCAGCGCATACAAGTCCGTGCCGTCCTTTTCCGTAGCATCATCCTTTATCAAGATGCCAAGACTGTCATTCACAGCAGCAGGAGCGCGACTTCCACCTTGGTCATCTATGTACTCTTGAATTTCTTGTGGCGTGAGAATCGTGCCATCATGCATGATAGCATTGAGAAGTACCGTATATTGATACTCGCCCACCACGATTGTGCGCAAGACTGGATAAAAAGCCGTGTATTCGTCTGTGAATCCCGTCACATCCCATCCAGCATTTTGTACATCAGTCATTTTTCGTGGAGCAAACGTAAACAGATTCTGTTCTTGCTCTGGTGAAAACAGATAAGCAATCCAATATTCCGCCTCCTTCTTTGTGCGAACCCATGCCGAATTATTCTCAATCGACATTGTTTGCACCTTGCTTCTTTTCTCCACCTGCAGTTTAAGGGAGAAACGACCTTCACCAGAGACACCCCCTTCTCCTTGACCGTTGTAGTCAAAATCGTTCCCGTATTGGTCAATCGAATCCGCTGTAAAGGCAGGGAGCGCAGACACCTGTGCCCATTGTGCATTTCCGTTGTTATCATAATTCTCATTCACCACATCGACACCTGCCTCATTGCCAGGACCCCGCATGATGCCCAGCATGAATCCAGCATCATAAGACTCCAGCGGATCCTCGTCGTATGCAGCAATAGGCTTCAGCGCATCCCTGTTCGTTATTCCGTTTTGGTTTAGAGCACTCGTCCGCCTTCTGCTATTTGTGTATGAATCCCGTTGCGATTCACTATATTTCTTGTTCGCAGAAAGATAGTTATCAGCATAGCCATACCTTGTTACATACGTTGCCTTCAGCTCGTAATACTGAAAAATATAAAGCTCAGGGTGTACACCCCTGCCCGACATGACAGAATAGACAGACGCAGAAACCGTCTGTTTTTCTTCGTCATCCATTTCAACGGGAAGAAATACAGCATAGTGGCAATCCTGACTTGTTGGCGCTGCAGTTCTTAACTGTACGCCACGCCCTCGGCTGCTTGAACTGTTCGTCGTTACCACATCCTGCTTTTTATCCACATACTCCACGACGTTGCTGACAACCGGGGTAAAAGACACCTCAACATTTTTAGTCTTTTCCTCATCCGTCGTGTCGCCCACTATAGCATCCTGAAATTGTCCGACCTCAAAAAGAGAAGGGTACAATTCCTCCACGGTTTTTGCATCTTCATCCACCTTAATTCGGTACATATTTCCCGTCTGCTGGTCGTAGAATGTGCGCTTGTCATATATTCCACGCTCGTCGCGTATTTTGCTATATCCCAGTCGCACATCCACCACCGAATTGTCGTCGTCGGGGTTATAGTTATAATCCGTTCCTTCCTGTCCGTAAGACATCTTCACGCCCCGCACATCGTTGTCGATGTGATACACGTCATGCAATATTGCGCCATGACGGACTGCGTTCATCTTCCTCATCACATCTTTCACCAGAACAGCCTTACACCTTTGGCGCTGCGAGTCAAAGATAAACCGAATGCCAAAAGCCTCTTGGATGCTGTTCAAAATATCAACCGCTTTCTCTTTCGGGAAATTCCTTGGACTTGCATACTTCGTCCACACATTTGCTTTTAGTCTTGTGGAATAGATGTATTCATGCAACGACGAGCCCACCATTAAGTATCCTTTAGGACTCGAGTTCTTAGCCTCGACAGTCACCTTGTCAAACAATGCAGAAAACTCCCTGATAGCCACTTCTCCTGGCCAGTCAAACTCTTCCCTTAATTGGAAAGCAGTTTGCTGTGCATCGCATTCACATTTTGTGTTAAAGAACGCCAGTCTGTTCAAATCCTCCACAGCCCTCAACGCCGCATTGTCATATGCCACTCCGATATGGGCAAAGAGGCAATCCAAGAAATACTGCACATAGAAACAGAGACCCGAGTTTGGTCTGTCCGCGCCGAACACCTCATATTCACGCAGCGTCTTATAAGAACCGTCTGACTGCTTCTCCCGTTTCTGCACACAGACCTCTACATTGCAATACGGTTTTGCCGGATAAGGCTCGCTGACATTTGTCGCATCAATCCACGCGCCGGTGCCATCCATGTTCGGCTTATACTTATTCAGCGAGAACACCTTTGGCGGCAAGTCGATAGATATTTTTGACGTGTACACAGTTTCCGGAGTCAGATAATAGTGCCCAGAAACCGTGCCTTCCAGCGAGTGCACCTCGCTACCCACAGGTATTCTGTCCTTCAGCGGTATGTCCTGCGCCTCGACGCCATCAAGCAGTTCCGACAAGTCCTGATTCTTTGCGCAGAGCGAGATTTCTATTTCGTGTGTCCCGTCATCCCGTTCTTCGATTTCAACCTCCTCATCCAAATCCACGATTCCCTGCATCAGCGGTTCTCCTCCGCTATACAAACGGAAAGGCTTGTGATATACACACTTGTACACATCCCGGCCATGATGATTGACAACCGTCGGGAAGATATGCTGATTCAGTTCCAATGGAACTGTGAACTGGCGCGAAAATGACCCACCACCTTTGATGTCAAAGATAGGGTTCACATCCTCAATTGGGATACTTGTTTCTGGGTCAAGCACCAGTTCGCTCCAGGCTTCTTGGATATAAATTTGAAGTGATAGCATGGGGAGAATTTATAATTAGGAATGAGGAATTAGGAATGAGGAATTGGGAATGAGGAATTGATAGTTGACAATTGAGAGTTGACAGTTGAGAGTTGGGAATTGGGACAACGGGGAAACCGTTGGGCGCAGGAAGCAGGTGCTTATGATTTGTAGGGGTTATCCTGCGTCTTTGAGTGGCGCTGTTTGAGGCCCACTTTCATTTTCACAGCGTCAGGCTTGTTCTCGTGGTAATACTTCCGTTCACGCTCCTGCTTATGCGCCCGTCTCTCCTCGTCAGTCATGGTGACAAATGGGTCAATGTACTCTTTAGGGACATCAATATCGAGCGACTGCAGCACCTCCCATTGCTTTTTCGTCAGCAATATGCCCCATTCGTACAATTCATTCATGGCCAGCACCCGTTCACGCACAGCACGTTCGCTTGTGTGCTGCGGGCTTCTGCGAAGCAGTTTCTTATTTCTTTCTTGCCGAGCATAAATGAGTTGCTGCGCACATGGTGCATCAGGAGTAGGGAAGAGCGGCACGGTGTCATTCTGCACCTTGGCGGCGAGCTGTTCAATTTCGGCTTTGGTGTAATCTCCCCACGCCCGTTCAGCATCATCCATCGGGTACTTTTTCTCCTCGTCCTGAAGAAATTGCATGTATTCAGGAGTGACAGGTTCTCCGGCCAAAGCCTTTCTCTCAGCATGCACACGATTCCAAAACGCATCAATTGTGCGCACAAGAAGGTCAATCTTATTCGCATAATAAGAATACTCACGAGCGTGTGGCTTGTCAGATACATTCAGCGATTGACCGTCGCTTGACAGTTGGCTGCGCACCAGCCTATCCAATGTCTCATGCAAGTCATTCAGCTCTGCATATTTCATGGGGAGCACAGATGCCTGGCACTGCAATTTATGCGATAGCGTATGCATATATTGTGCAAGCGTTTGAGGTGTATTAGGTTCAGCTGGTGCTTGTGCGGGCTGCTGGACAGCAGTACGCGGTGCTACCTGCACCACGTTCATGGCCGCAGGAGAAGGAATTGGCGAAGGGGGGACGGCTTCATGCTTGTCCGTTTCGCCCGTGATTGCAGGCTTCTCCAGATTCTCCTTCCCTTGTGCCTTATTTTGAGGCCAGAAATTATCCACATAAGCACGAGATTTCTGAATCAGTTGTGACAATGCCACCCTTTGCTGTGCAGTCAATGGTGGTTTCATTCGCGCCAGCACGGTATCAGAGCCCCGCACTGCCGAAGCTGCACGACGGATGATTGAAAAGTGTTCCGGATGCCTTGCCAAAAGAGGCAAAAGCCTTTCCGCATTTTCGAGCAATTCCAAATATTGCTGACGCTGATTGACTGGGATAAGATTATGATACATCCTGTTTCGTTTTTTCGTTTGATGTTGCCATAAGTTTGTGCAAAAATAGTAATTATTTTTTGTTATGCGTACAAATATAAACCATTTATGTAATTTGATTCTCTTTTTTGTTTGTTTCAGCAAACTTTTTATTATATTTGGCGCATGAAAACGACAGCGCTTGCATATAAAACAAGATGGACAGACCTTTCGTGGGACGAATTGGTACGCTACCATTCCATTGAACGGAACTATACGGTGCCTGAAGACAAGAAGCAAGCATTAAACCTGATGGAGCGTGTTCAAGAGTTCGAGATTGTCTCCAATGTCAGCGTGCTTGGTCTGGGTGTTAGCCCTCTCGACAAAGAAGATTCACGTTTAGACGAGTTAGTACGCTGGCTGGAGAACGAGACCACGAAGTCTGGGAGTTGCGTGTGGATGAAACGTAAAGAACAGAGTGAGGTTCTTGTGATGGACAAGCGTTCGTTTGTGGAGCTTGTGCATGAATCGACACGATGGCTGGAAAAAAAAGAAGGTCTGCTGAAACTTCCGGAGAAGTTTGTCACGATTGACGGAGAGACATTTGCATTGCCTTCATTCATAGGGAACGACGAACGGTCTGTACGGTATGGTCAATACGGTACGATGCAGATTTACATGATGGGCATGATGAATGTGATGGAGAAACTTGACCAATCCAACAATGCCGAACTGCTGAAGTTGCTGAAGGTGTACAAAAACAGTTTCCTGGCATCGTTGCTGTTGCCAACCGTGAAAGAAGAGCAGAAGATTGACGATGCAAACGACAAGCGCGGCTTCTCTTTTGTCACACAAAGGAGAGTATTCCCTTATTCCAGCTCTTCACATGAGCGTATTGCAGAGAAAATGGATAAAGCACCTGCATGGCTATTTGCTATTCTGTGGCAATTAGTACAGAGCAGTCTTGCTTATTACCACGGGCGGTTCCCCGATTTGATTTCCAAGGGTGGAACTTCTGGAAAGAACACAGACATGTATGTGGCCAAGCTCGGCACAGACAATGCGGTGATGAAGTATGCTGGCTATCCCAATGTGGAAGCCGTGAATCAGGAGCCAGTAGGCGTGATTCTTGAACGGCTGGACGCTATGGCGAAAGAAAGCAAGGAGTGGAAAAAAGTCAAAAGAAAAAAGTAACAATTAACGGTTATCAATATGACACTGCGAGAAGAAATGTTCGAGTATTTGCAGATATGGACTGCAGACAGAATGCACCAGGCATTGGGAATCACTGGCAACCAAGAAGAACGTGATGCGTGCTTTTTGGCCAACGGCTTTGCGGGCAAGATGGACATGCTGCAGCATGCGAGCAATGAGATATTTCACTCTACCATGATGGACCTCAATTATGGCGGTGGGAAAAGAGGCGACTTCAAGTATGCCACGTTTGAACTGTACATGAATGCCCGAGAGCCAGACTATGCCAACGCACAAGGGCTGGCGGCAGCGCTTGACCGCGCCCAAAACATGACTGAGGCGTTTGTCAAAGACCTTGTCTCTGCGCACAAAGATGCCAAAAAGAATCATACAATGGGGCTGGCTTTCTGGATTGATGTGGACAATCTAAGCTGGGACACAACCGGTCCGTTTGGAGACGGTTGGGAGAGTGTGGTGCTGCACGTCAATGTGGTTATGCCGTTCAATTATTGCTGATGGGGGGGGGAGAGAATCAGCGGGAAAACCGCTGAGCGCAGTAGAAACGAAAACGAAAACGAAAACGGCGGGAGAGACGAGGAGAGAGGGCCAGCGGGAAAACCGCTGAGCGCAGGAGAAACGAAAACCAAAACGAAGACGAAAACGAAAACGGTTAGTGTATGGCGCAATTAGATAGCAGAATAGACCTGGAGCGTAAATTTTCCTCGGAAGTTTACATTATCCTTCATTATTTTGTGGTAGATACGGTCGGAAAAATTTTTGACCATATAGACCGCATGAATATCTATAACACCGGAGCTTTGCGCGACAGCATAAGGGCGCTTGTTCACACCAACGCCGGAGGGAACGAGGCTCTTGTTGAGTTTTTTTACTGGAACTACGGAGACTGCGTGGAACAGGCCGTAGGTAAGTATTATGGCGTGGATAAAGACCTTGGGAAAAAGGTTGGTGTAAAGAGTAAGAACATTCAAGCGCCACAGATTTCGACATACGGATATAGCGCCTTGAAAGCATCCTTCAGCGGGGTGCCACAAAACGCGAGACGTGAGGAGACCCACAGACCCAGACCGTTTCTGCGAAGCGAGATTAGAAGACAAGTTGAGCGTATCAGTTATAAGCTGATGAGCGAGGCTGGCGTGCTGATTGACATCCATATCGCTAACCTAATTGGTGCAGAGATTGGGGGAGAGGTTGCACGGCTCCTGCACGCTCCGTTTAAGAACGGGTCCACCGATGATTATACGCTGGAGGACAATTATGTGGACGTGAAAAGTAGGCCTTATCGGAATTAGGAATTAGGAATGAGGAATTAGGAATTGATAGTTGATAGTTGACAGTTGACAGTTGATAATTGCCATTCGGCCTGTGACTTTTGACATTAGACATTAGACAATTGATAATTAGGAATATGAATATTAGGGACGAATTAAAAAATGACCGTTTGGCGGTGGACGTTGACACGCCTCATGTCTTTATCCGTCAGGACTTGTATCAGGAACTCCTTGATACAAGTATGTTTGACTTTGCTTTGCGTGCGCACAAAATGGCACGCTGGAAGAAATGGCTGCTCAAAATTGTTGCCATCTTGAATCACTCATGGTTTGAAGAGCTGGTGTTTGAAGAGCAGGTCAAGTTCTATTTAGACCGTATTCTCGCCCATGTGAATCATGAGCGCAGAAGTGCAGGAGAATCGGACGGTGTGAAGAAAGAAGAAGTGCACTTGCTGCATTTCACGGTCGTTGACCAAGACGTAAAGCCTTTGTATGTCGGAATCTACGACCAAAAATCAATGATGGTGTTTGTGGAGAGCGTTGTGCGCAAAGTGTAAATACCTGAAAGAGATGGAACAAGAGTATTTAAGAGTCATGCATGAGCGCCCCATGGTGCCATTCACGGACGAAGAGGAAAAAGCAATGGATACGGAAGTGAAAGCGCTTGCCTCATTCCTTCCATGGGCCGAGGGCGCGATTGAAGAACTTGACCGCCACATGAAGATGGCACAGGACCAATACGACACAGCCATCAAGAGCCTCGCAGACGAAAAGGCAGAAAAAAAAATACTGCTGAAAGAGATAGAGAAAGAGATGAAATTGAGAATGATGAGTTAGGAGTGAGGAGTTAGGAGTGAGGAGTTAGGAATTAGGAGTTAGGAATTAGGAATGAGGAATTGATAGTTGATAGTTGATAGTTGATAGTTGACAGTTATATGAAGACAGATTTGACACCTTTTATTCAGTCACACTTCGTGAACGGCATTCCGGCACACGAACTGACGGAACTTGTGCACGTTCGCAAGAGGCTTAATGACTTGTTTTCGCTGTACGACATGTACAACGAGAATCCTTGCATGGATGTGGTTCAGTGCCTACGGTGGAAGTTCAAACATTCACCGTCCATGATTGCTGAGGACATGGTTTACTTCGAGTATATCCGCAACAACTTTCAGCGCATGACACGGCAGAAGGCGAAAGACCTGGTGAACTGGGCCAGCGAAAAGGTCATGCGAGATTCTGCGGCAGTGAACGACCGAAAAGGCATGCTCGATGCTGCCAAGGTGCTGACAAGAGCCAATCAACTTGACAAGCCAGAGCCGGAGGTTGAAGACAAGCAAATCAGACCACAAGCCTTTGTGTACACTCCCTACGTCGAGGTGCTTGACCCTGACCGCAAAACGATTGGCGACAAGACTTTGCTGGGCATTATGCGACAATGGGATGCGCATATTGATGAACATGATGAGAAGATTGAAAAAGCACTGGATAAGTTGAAGGAGAAGCAGGAAGTGGAAGTTGGGAACCGTATTACACACAAGATGGATGAACCAGCGGGCGAACCGCTGGACGCAGGGGAGGAGGGAATTGATAATTGACAGTTGATAGCTGACAGTTGATAGTTGACAGTTGATAGTTGACAATTAGGGAATTGATATGGCAAGAAATGGGCTTACATTAGAGGATAACATCAAAGACGTGGCCAAGCAGTACCCATTGATGTTTAGCGAGACGGAAGAGACACCTATGGCGAGTGGGACCAAACAGGTGTATCTTAATCCCGCACAACGGCTGGCACACAACATGGGCAGCAAGTCAATGGCTATGTGCGGCGGTCGTGGTCTGGGCAAGACCACCTTTGAATCCACCCGGCTACATGGGTGCGTAGCCACCTTGCCGAGGGCAACAGGTGCGTTGTTTGGCGCCACCATCAAGCAGGTGTTTGCCATCCTGATGCCCAACCTTGTGAAGTCGATGGAGACTTTTGGCATCATAGAGGGCCGTGACTTTGTGCGCGGAAAGCCCAACGCGCGGTGGGGATGGGACAAACCTATGGCTGTTCCTCGCCGATGGGAGAACGTGCTGTCGTTCATCAACGGGAATATCCTGATGTGCATCTCCACCAATTCCTACGCCCCAGCAAATGGTCTGAACCTCAGCTATTCGTTGATGGACGAGGCAAGATATGCCAACTGGAGGAACTATGTGGAGTCTGTGCGTCCTGCTCTGCGTGGCGAAGTATATGATCACCCCGGTTACAGACGGAACGAAAACCCGTTTTACCTCTCCGAGTCCTTCTTCTCCGATGCAGGAGTCATCAAGAAGCAGCAAGAGTGGGAATGCATGGAAGAAGACCAAACGGGAGACTACAATGACCTCATCTGCGAGATGCTGGCGCAACTGAAATATGCAGAAGAATATGATGAAGCCAACAAGAAAGACGGTCGATACACGACGGATGCAGCCTGGCAATTATCCCATGCGCCCAAGTTTGTAGAACGGCTCCGCTATTTGAGGTGCCAGTCCAGAGTGTTCTTTAGGTTCTCTTCGTTTTACAATGCCAGCATTTTAGGAATGCAGTACATGGCAGACCGAAAACGAGACATGCCAGACCTCTTGTACAACGTGCAGATTCTTGGAAAGAAAGCCACGTTAGACAAGTCACAGCGCTTTTATCCGAACTTCGACATGGATATTCACGGCTACACGCCAAGCCAAAGCGATGAGACCAACCGTATTTACAGCAAGTTTCAGTCCAAGCACAAGGCCAACATTGACCTCGGAGCTTACAGCAAGACCTACGATTATGAGGCGCCAGACCTTCAGGAACTCGGTGCCGTAGGCGGCAACTGCACCCTTGACGTGGATATGCAGCCGGGCAAGCCACTCTATATTGCTCATGACTACAACTCCAACGTGAATACGGTGGTGACTGCACAGACGGGCATGATGGATGGCACAGAAAGCGCCATCATCCTATCCAGCATGTTCATGAAGAATCCAAAGATGCTGGAAGACCTTATGGAGAAGTGGCACAATTACTACGCTCCACACCAGTACACCTGCAAAGACGTCGTGCTATACTATGACAGCACAGGCAAGCAAGGGCGCTCGTATGCCAGTCGCGCTGGAAACGATGAACGATACTACTTCTACAATATCATCCGTGAATCACTCGAAAATCATGGATGGAATGTCATCATGATTGACATGGGCAATCCGATGTTCCACGATGTGAAGTTTGAGTTTATCAATGCGTGCTTTGCCGGTAAAGAGCGGTATATGCCACGAATTAACGCTATTCGCAATGACTATCTTGTGGCCTCGCTGGAGAACTCAAAGACGACGACAAAGATGGGCAAGTTGCACAAGTACAAGGCTCCAGAGAAGCGCACAAGCGGTGATGGGATGAGTACAGATGATGAACTGGGCAGCAACAACTACACCGACATGAGCGATGCCTTCGACAATATCATGCGAGGACTTTGCAAGTTTGGTATGAAAGAGCAGACGATGTGGAGCGGAAGAAGTCATAACGCATGGAAGAACGGAAGATGGGGGAGCCGGAGATGGTGAGGGAAGAGGGAAGAGGGATGAGGGAAGATGTATGAGGGATGAGGGATGAGGGAAGAGAGGAGAGGGGAGAGAGGACCGGCGGGCGCAGGAGGGAGGAGGACGAAAACGAAGACGAAGAGAGGGGAAAGGAGAGAGACAGCTGGAAAACCGCTGGACGCAGGGAGAAGCAATTAAAATTGTATAACCATACAAAAACAGACACAAATAACACAAGCACAAATAACAAGCACAGCTATGGCAGACAAACGAATTTTACAGGAGAGGGTGGTCAAGTTCGGCATCAGCGGAATGGATGCCGTGTATGAAGCTCAGAAGAAGATTGCAAAGAACGCAAAGGATTCTTTGAAAGACCAAAAGGAATTGCTGAAAACACTTTCTGCAGGTACTGAGGCTTACAAGGCTCAGGCAAAGAACGTGGATAAAGCAAACGCCTATTATGAGCGACAGAAGAAACTTCTTCAGGACCTTGGGAAACAAGCAAGCACCGTTCTTGACATCATCAACAACAAGACGGTGGAGTCGGGCAAGAAACTGGAGACAGCCACTAAGTCTATCATTAAGGGTGTCAAGAGCATCAGCCTCAAAGACCTTGATGCAGCCGAAGCAGAAAAGTTGAGAGGCCATATCGCAGGACTTGTTAAGGAAATGACAGGACTGCAAGCACAAGCCAATGCTATTGGGCAAGGGTTCCAGGACATGACGGCAAAACTGAAGACGAGTTCGTTGGGAGTAGAGGAATTGACACGATATATTAAGACCTACGAACAAAGCGGAAAAGCACTTGCTGACAATTACGAAAACAGCAACAAGGCATTTGCGCAGATGGGCGAGAACGCTACCAATGCAAAATTACGCATTGGGTATCTCAATGGCTCGTTGAAGAAACTGACAGAAAGCATGAGTCGGGAAGATTTAGAACGGTCTGCCATGTTTTGGAAAGAGATGGGTGAGTATAGTGGTGCAAGCGCAAAGCAAATTGAACTATTCAATGACAAATACAAAGAGGCCAGAGGTCTTCTTCTTGAAAAAAGCCTAAAAAGTCTCCAAAAAGGCATTATGGACCTCCGAACGCCTGAAGAAGTACAGAAATCTGTGGAGTATCTCCAAAAATTTGCGCAGCAGACAAACCTTACAGAAGAATATGCCAACAAATTGAACAGCGCCATTGCTCGTGGCACACAATATCTACAGACCTACCAAGACGCATCGAAATACAAGGCTGGAACAAGCATGTTTACACAAATGTCTGTAGAGATGGATCACGTTTCAGAACTTAGCAAATCAGAAATAGCCAACCTGCAGAAATATTGGACGACGGTACAGGAAAAGGCAAAGCAGGGAAGTCAGGAGATAGAAACGGCTACAGTCCACCTAAAAGCACTTAATGCAGAACTTGAATATCGCAAACAATTATCGACTATTAGTGAAGGTCAAGCATTAGTTACGCAGGTCAACAATGGGCAGTTCCAAGGCACCATCAAGGAGACCGAAGAAGCCATCAAAAAGATACAGGCATACAAGAGTGAACTGCGCACAGACGACCGTTCTGGACTGGAAGCGACGACTAACGCCATCAACAAACTCAACGAGGCCCTTGCACAAACCAAGCAAGATGTAATTGACGGAGAACAAGCCTTCAATAATCTTCACGACGCAGCAATAGAAGGAGTTGGTCGCGTTGTCAAAATATTGCCTTCCTCTACCAAGGAACTGCAAGCCATTCGGACCAACCTTGAAGCCTTCAAGAAGAGTCTTAAAAACGCAGATCCGGAGCAATTGAAGCAAATAGAGACCATGCTGACTGCCATTGACCGGAAGACAAAGCAGGTGGCATCCAGCGAAATCAAGTGGGAGAAATACAGAGGAAGCGAGTTAAAGAAGCGCAGTTTGACAGAGTTGAAGAACGCCTACGAGACGCTGAAAAAAGAGATAGAAAGCCTGAGTCCTGCACAGAAAGAGTACAACGAGAAGGCGATGCAACTCAAAGCCATCAACGAGCAAGTGAAGCGGTTGAACGGCCACATGGCACATCATGTCTCTACGCTTGAAAATGCTTTCAGCCGACTCAAAAACTATGTGATGATTTATATTGGCTTTAATGCCTTGATGAACAAGACACGAGAAATCATCCATAACACGATTGAGCTGAGTGACCAAATGACCAATGTACAAAAAGTCACGCAGTTGACAACAGAAGAAATCGAGCACATGACCAATGCCATTCAGTCCATTGACACCCGAATGAGCAATCAGCAGTTGATGGAGATGGCAGAACAGGCAGGTAAACTGGGTATTGCGACCCGAGAAGGTGCAGACGGTCTTGTCTCTTTCGTGAAAGAAGGACAGAAGATTCTTAACACCCTTGGTGATATTGGCGGCGCAGAGGCCATCAACGACCTGCTGAAGGTGAATGATGTTGTCAACAAGCAGAGCGAGGGTTTGGAAAAAGACCTGAACAAGATTGGCTCTGCTATTTTGAATGTCGGTAACAACTCCAAAGCCACCTACGCAGACGTTGTAGAGTTCACCAAGCGATTAGGCGCAACAGGAAGTGTGACCGGACTGACCATGCAGCAAATCTTCGGTTTAGGCGGAGCCTTCAGCTCGTTAGGCGAGACCATGGAACGCTCCTCAACCGCCACACAGCGTGTGGTTCTCGGCATTGTGTCTCATACCAAAGACGTGGCACAAGCCCTGAATATCGGTTATGACGAACTTGACCAGATGATACAAGCTGGCAAAACCTTTGAGGCGTTAGAGCTTGTGTTGACAGAACTGGGCGAGCAAGGTCCTGCCGTATATGACAATTTCTTCAAAGCCATAGGAGGCAGAAACAATGTTCAGGCAAGAAACGCCATGGCATTGTTAAGCCAACACATAGGCGAACTTAACTATCAAGTTGCCCTTGCAGAGGAAGGATTTGCGGAAGGCACCCTTGTCACGCAAGAATTTGAGCGAGCCAACAACAACCTGGCCGGTGTGATGGCACAGGTAGGCAATGAGTTCTACGAGATGACCACCAGTGTAGAAGGAACCAATAGCTCAATGCTGACTGCGGCCAATACGCTGCTCGGCTTTGTAAAATGGCTGAGAGAGTGGAATATCCTTGGCGGAGTTGTCATTGCCACATTGCTCGTACTGACCAAACAACTTATTGTCAACGCCAAAGCGTGGTGGCAGGATTCAGTCGCTGCCGCATTGAACGAATCCACCTATAAAGGATTCAAGGGAACATTGTTCGGGCTTATACAAATCATGTATCAAGGCGTCAAGGTCCTTGCCTTAAAGACCGCCGCATTGCTGGGAAGCGCCGTCGCTGCAGAAAAAGCGCGACAGGCAACAGAGCGCTTTAAGATTGCGTGGAGCAGTAACTGGATTGGACTTGTACTGACTGCGTTAGGCATGCTGATAGGGTATCTCATGCGCACAGCCAAAGCCACAGCAGACGCAAGGAAGAGTCTTGGTGAACTTCAAAACAAGGTCGAGGATGAAATCGCAAGCCTTAATTCCCTGTACCGCAGTTTGAAGAATGTGAACCTTGCCCAGCAAGACAGAACCAACAAAATCAACGCCTTTAACCGTATGTTCGGAGGCTACCTCTCGAAACTTCTCCGTGAAGAAGACGTTGCCAAACGGTTGAAAATAGCCTATCATGAAGCTGCCGCAGCCATCCGCGAAAAGAACGCAGCAGCCATGGAAGAAAAAGGCAAACAAGCAGCAGAAGAAGCCAGTGGGGACGACCAAAGAGAAGCCATCGGCGCCATGATAGAAGCGCTCATGCAAGGTAATCTGGGCGAGAACTGGGCCAAACGGAAAGGTATTTCCTCCTACGACCGCAGCAATATCGCATCGAGCATACAGAGCGTGGTGCTGCAAATGACAGAAGAAGGTATTCCGCAAAGCAAGTCGGAACAAGAAAAGCTGAAACAGCGCATACAAGCCGAACTTGGCAGACGACTTGGCAATGACCAAAGACTGGTGGCAACCACCTGGGGAACAGGAGGAGACAGCAACACCAAGTACGAAACCAATCAATTGACTGGTCAAATCATGATGGTGCGCGGGGGAAAGCGCGTCGCTGCCAAATCCCAATCACGGACCACACGCCTTCAAAAAGCCGTGAATGATTATATCAACGCTGTGTTTGAAGGAGAAATGGTGAGGGCACCGTTTGTGGAGCAAGCCAAAGGTCAGAAACAAATGGCACAAGACGAGGAAATCCGTCTTATGACAGAACTGAGGAAGCAGATTGTAGCAGCCCAGCAAAATCCCCAAAAGACTGGCATGGAATACAGAGAGCTGTATGCCAATATCACAAAGTACAGAGAATTAAACGAGAAATACGATAAAGACCCACGCAATAAATACGGAGACAAGTATTCCAAAGAGTTCGCGAAAGCAATCCCCCAGTTGCTTGAATACATCAAGCCGTGGGGAAAGACTTCCTTTGACCTTTCCGAGCAGGCCGGAGCAGACCTGGCCGACGTTGTTGACTTCTTCAATGACATCTATAAAAACTGGAGGTCAGGGCAAGACATTCAGCGGACCAGCGCCCACAAGACACCTGCAGGCGTAACCATTCCGTCCGACATCAACTTCTGGACCAAGGAGCAGATCAGAAATTGGGCATATACCAACTGGCAAGAAGCAAAGAAAATGCAAGAAACAGATAACTTTGCCAACCCTAAAGGTGACTTCAAAGACTTTACAGACAAGAAGGGAGGGAAGAAAGAAACCGAAATGAAGGAACTGATGGATGCCACCTTGAAGAAGTTAGAAGAATATTACGAACGGAGAAAGATGATGGCAGAGAAGTATCTGAATGAGGGGATGATTGGCGAGGATGAATACAACCGCTATATGTATGCCAACGAGCAAGAGCACCTGTTAGAACGTGAGAACCTTCGCAAGAAATGGCTTGACAGCAGTCATGAGTTTGCAACAGAGGGTGTGAAAGACCTGATGAAGGGGGTTGATTTCCCTGCATTGAGTGAATTCTTGAAAGGTATGGGGCAGAATATGGTGGATGGCATCAAGCTGAACATTGCCAAAGACGAGAATGAGTTGGAGAAAAATATCCGTGCTAATAGAGAAAAAATCCTGAAGGTGCTGCTGGACGAGCGCCCAATTGCCAAAGTTGCGGAATCGTTCACCAAAGACCTTGCAGACCTCGGTGTGCTTTGGAACGATGCCGATGAAGCCATGCTGCACACGGAAGAAGAAACACGGAAGATGATGATTGAGCGCATGTCGTTCTTAATGGAGGAAGCCAAAAAAGGATATGCGTTGACTGCCGAAGAACTGAAAGAAGACGCCAAAAAGAACGGCAACCCAGCCATTAACGCATGGATTGAAAGCCTTTCACCCGATGCGCTGTCGGCCCTTGTGCTCAAAACACAAAGTTTCTACGATGATTATGAAGATGCCACTCGAAAGATGATTAAGAAGATTGAGCGAAGAATTGAACTGGAGCGGAGCATGGTTGGAGAAGATGGTCTATCGCAAAATCAGCGATGGGAAGAAAGAACGAACCGCCTATCAAGGCGCCAGCAGACGGAAGGCGTGGCAGAATCGTGGGGAATGGCTGGAAATGACGTTGCAGGAGTGACCACTTCAGAGTATTCAAACATCGACATCCTTAAAGAAGAACTTGCCATCAAGAAAGAGCAATACCTGCTCGACAAGGAGCGATATGCTAAGGAGATAGCCGCTATTCAGAAAAGAATTGAACTGGAAGGCGACCCGAAAGAGAAGGCTTTACTGATGCAAGAGGCAGAGGCGCTGAAGACCGCCTCTATGAAAGCAGAGGCAGAAGCATGGCATGATGTGGAAGAAGCCCAGCGAAATGCAACTCAAGCGCAGTTTGAGCTGATGACCAATAGCGTTGAACAGATTAAGCCCTATTATGACAATCTTCATTCATTCGCTGAAGATTTTGGTGCCAATATGTTTGGCAAAAAAGAGGACAGACAACAAGCCGCAAGAGAAGCACTCGCCAATTTGATTCAAACAACAGGAAAGATGCTGACACAATGGCTTGTTTATGTCTCCACCAAGCAGATGTTCGACAAAATGGAAGTATTGAACGAGCAAGTCAAGCAGCAGCAACTCCTTGCTATCGAACTTGAAGCACAAGCGGCAAAAATGAAAGTATGGGGACAGACTGCACAAGCCGAAGAGACCGTGAAATTGGCACAGAATGCCACAGATGCAGCCAGCGCACAAGCCAAAGAAGCATCAAGAGCTGGTTGGATTGGCTGGGCTATTGGTGCCGGGCTTTCTCTCTTAATGACCATGGTGTTCAGCGCATTGTCAGCCAAAGCGAGAAGCGCTATTTCTGCTGCAACTGGCGTGAGCAGTGGCAGTGCTGGCAAACTTGCTACAGGTATGCTGACCTACGGCAAGGGCCGTTATCCAGTGTATGCGAATGGAGCGTATGCGGATGATGGAAACGGACGTGTGCAGGGCCAGTTGGTGAGTGTGAGGGGCAATGACGGGCAGACGTATGCTGCCAAGTACCAGCCCAACTTGAAGACGGGCGTGGTGAACGGGCCTCATTTAGGCATCGTGGGCGAGAAAGGGGCAGAAGTCATTATCGACCACCAGACTTACGAAGGACTGAAACGGTATGACCCCGAGACTCTGCGACGCATTTATGCCATGAAGCAGTATGGAATGCGGAGCATTGACTTCTCCAAGACTGCAAGAATGGGCAATGAGGTGGTGATGAATCGTGGAGGTGTACGCGCGTATGCAGACGGAAATATCGGAGAGGTTATCAGTCCTGCATCTATGCCTTCAACCGATGGCACTATGGAGAGCATGAGACAAACTCTTTCTGAACTGTCTTCTGTGCTTGCAGACATCAAGCAAACTGGAATCCCCGCCATCGTGGACTACTATGGAAAGTATGGCATGAGAGCAACGGGGAAGAAAGGCGACAGGTTTGCGCAAAGACGAGGTATAGATTTGTAATCGTTTTCTTTTTTTAATTGATTGTTTTGGGGAGCGCCCGGCTTGTGAAAGTCGGGCGCTTTTTGGGTGAGGGGGAGGGAGAGACAGCGGGAAAACCGCTGGACGCAGGAGAGAGGAGGGAGAAAGGGGGGGGTAAGTGACAAAAGGGCATAGTTTGGCCTTTGGTGGTTGGGGTGATGAAAAAATTTTGAGAACTTTGCTTTAGGAAGCCAAGTTCTCAACAGGAAAAACATGCTGCAAAACATACTTTTGCATACATATATATACAATATGTGCGCATAAATTTGTAGCCAAAAAAGTGAGAAACCGGATGAAGTAATTTAATTATGACGGCTTAACTCATTCGCACATGAATTGGATTTTAGCCCTAAGTTTGTTCGTAAACAGAGGATTTTTAGACAGGATAACGTCCCCAGTATATTGTTTTTATGTAAATTTGTTGTGATTATGTATTATTTTAATGAGAGTCTTTTCTGTTCGTTGCCAACCTTGCTGGAAATGAGTGCGCACTCGGTAGCACAAGCGATTGGAGTAACCGACACGACCCTGAGACGGTGGCGTCGCTCTGGCGACCTGCCCATCGTTAATCTTTTGAACTTGTGCAACACGTTGAAAATACAAATCGGACATTTCATCTGCACCCAAGAGTCCACAAAGGTGCATGTGGGAAGACGACACTACATAGAACGCTCCGATTCTTTTACCCGCATCCGATTCTTGAACAAAGAATTTGGGGAAGAGGTGACAACCATCCAAGGAAGGCAGGTCTTAGACTTCTGTTCTCTTGTGGGCATCAGCGCGACCACATTTTACGGCAATTTCCGCAATTGCAACACGATAGGGCCTAACATCACGATACAGAAATGGTTAAGGATGTGCAACAAGACAAAGACTTATCCTTTAGACTTCTTCACCAGCAATTCTGTTGACGTTCCTGTGCTGGACGGGTACATGGGGCGAAAAGAAGGGAGCCTACAAGCGCTCTCGGCACGCAATATTGACGTGATGTCCTATAATGCAAGGCTTGTGAGAGAGCTGGATAAGGAGCGGGCGACCGTTGCTGAACTGAAGCAGGAGGTGGAACGGCTCAGGCAAGCACTTGGCAGGAAAAGCCGTGAACTTGCTGCTGCACTTGGTGAGCTGGACGAGCAAAGCATGAAAGTAGCAGAAGATTTTAGCGACTCCCTGTGATGGGATTGCGAGAACACCAAACATAAAGCAACTGGAATCAATATTATGCTGTATGGCAATTATGTGTACGGAGTGGTAAGAGTTTCTGCATTTGATTGCTAAGCACAAGTGGCGACACCCTTATAAGGTGCCGTCTTTTTTAGGCATTCCCCTCGGTATTTAACATAATTGCGGTTACATTCATGATTCTTCCTGTTCATCTTCGGCGCTTAATGTTGCATCTATGCACTCCACCAATTCGGTGCGTATGTTTTTGGGGGAAGATGGTTTGAATGGTGGTGGTGGCGGAACGTCACGCTTAGTCAATGTGAGGTCATAACCCAACCAACGGGCCACACGGCAATTGAAGCGCAGGTCACATTGTGTGAACACATCTCCTTCGACGTCAAATTTTTGGGACACATATTCTGGGATGATGGAATTGTCCACTTCCCGGATCATGTGCCACTTGTTGTAAAGCGTATTATACATGGCGTCTCCTTCAGCTCTTGCTGTTTCGTTGATGTCTTCGCTGTCAACGGCTTGGCGATACCATTCCGCAAAGCGGTGAATGTAGAGTGAGCGTGTGGCTGTAAAAGTAAGTGATGCTGCCACTACTGCTGTGATGATGATTGCGATAATTGTTAACATAGTTGTTTGAGATTTGATGATTAGTATTTTTATTTTTCAACGGGAAAACCGTTGAGCGCAGGGGACAAGTTCCACCTTGGCATCAAGTGTTTCCGCTATTTCTGCAAGCGTGTCGAGAGATGGCGATAACAGTCCTCGCTCTATTCTGGATATGTGAGCCTGGTCAATGTTGCATCGACGGGCCAGCTCTCTCTGCGACAGATTTTGTTGTTCTCGGAGTTCGGCAATGCGCTTGCCGATATTAGTTCTTGTATTCATTCTTCTTGCGTGAAATTAGAAAAGGCTTTGGCAAGGTCTTCACAGTTGCAAGCTGTGGACTTTATCACTTGTCGCATCCGGCTTAGGAATTGCTTACGTTCTTCTTCTGTTAGATTAAGAAGCTCGTCAATGAGGCGGTCGAGTTGTTTTGCAGTCATAATTGTAGTGGTTTTATGTCGTTAAACATCTTTTTTTGTTTGTTCACACCGTGCATACTCAGTACCTTTGCAGCATTGAATTTCTACTATTGTAGATAACCGCAAAAGCGGTATGTGAATTGCTCACAAATTAGTATCTTAGGAGGGAGTCTGTTGGCTCCCTCCCTTCGTTTGTTATTGCTTGTTCGTGTAGTCATCGTGCATCTTCTTCAGGAGCGCATACACCGTTCGGTGTGTCTGCTCGTTAGGTTCCGTGCGCAGGTTCTCGCGGTTCTGCCCTTGCAGAATCTCAATGAACTTGATGATGGCTTCGTCTGACGGTGCCTCTGGTGAATACTCAACGATGGCTTTCCGAAGCATTAACTCCTTCACAAGTTTGCGCAGCAAGGTACGGAGTTGTGAAGGGTCATGCTCGGTGTCAATGTTGGTGACGTGAACCATCAGGCGCATACCATTTTGTACGTCCGAGTAAGCGGTCATTGTATCAGCAGGGTCATAGTGCCTGTTGTACTCTTGCTCACTGACAACGACAACACTTGCCACAAATGGACAGCTTGATGATGTGCAGCTCACCCATTCTGTCTCTGTCCCTCGTCCATGAGTGTGAGACGAGTCGATGATGAAGAGCGGTTTTTGTGGAGCCTTCATGGTTCAACGTGTTTGTAGAGTTGACAACTGATTTGACGGTTTCTCGTTGCGAGGAAAAAGACTGCCTCGCCTGGTTGTGGGTTGTAGTCGCTGTGAACAAACATACACGTTGTGCCGTTGGTGGCGACATACTTTTCCCACCCTTGCGCCAGGCTGGGGGCGCGAAGCCCCTCGTAGTATGCCTGTGCAACTGCTGATAGTTGGAGTAAATTCATAATTATATGATATAATGCTTTCGTTCGTTATTATCCGCGAATGTGAGTGATGTAGAATGTGTAAGGCATATCGTGATATGCTTCGTGACAGACGATGAATCCAAGAACCTCGTCACGTTCCACGTTGCAAATGTGAGCGTACTGCATAATCTCGTCGAGCACTTCATTCTCGGTGTCGCCAAAATCAGCAACAGGAACATACTCGATGCTGTTAGTGTTAGGACAATCGGTGTTGTCACCTGTCAAGGCAAAGCGGATGTAAGCATCAACAGCCTCGGTGTCTGTCAGGAAGTTCACGCCTGCGCTGCCACTACCTTCGTCATTGGTGGGGATAGTCCAACCTTCGACCGCAATTTGAAGTCTAACATCCATGAGCGCGGCAAGTGCTGAGTTCTTTTCCATCGAAACAACTACAGCCTGACCTTCATCGTTGATGATCACCCTCTCTGTGTCGTTGTGGCATACACCCCACTCGGTATCACAATCGCTTACCCATCCGTTAGCCTCAATCATGGCTTCAAGAGCCTGGGTGTCGAGGGATTCGCAATTGTTGTAGTAGTCGGCTACGTCCTGCATAGTCTCAGCATCGGGAGCCAGACTCTTGATAATCTCATTCAGCGTGCAGTCATAGCACAGGTATTCGTATTCAGCGTTGTTGCTAACCATCGCGAAATCAATGCCGCTACCACTGAAGAAATGTTCTCCGTCTGCGTGTAATGACTGGTGTGCCCATACTGTATAGTCATCATTCTTATATGCAACCTCGTTGTCAGCACCATTTTCTTCATCCAAATAGGCATCTTGCTGAGTATTCAGGTAATCTTTCCATTCCATTGTTTTCATAAGTTCCTGACTTAACCGTGATGTCGAGGGCTGTTGGGTTATATAATGAAGTAGGATTATAAAGTATTAAGAATTGAACGAACAGCCTCCTGATTCTGCTGATAGAAATCGGTGTGAGTGTCAGCGGCGTAGCGGACAAGGACGCGGATGACGTTCTTATGCTGCCATGTGTGGCGACTGATGCGGAGAAGAAACTCACCGCTACGGGTGTCAGTCTTCTGAAGGTTGTGAGCTTTGAGGAATCCATCGGTTCCGGGCACACAGTTGCCAGCCTTGATGCTGTCCTGATAGACGTACATGTGCTGAAGGATGTCGGAAAGTTCGGTGCTCTTCTGTACGCGCTTCACCTGCTTGGCAAACTCCTTGGCAGCCTTTGCCTTGGCACGAGCTTCAGCCTTGGCGCGTTTCTCGTCCTCCTTCTCTTCGATAGCGCGACGCTTTGCGAAGATGGCGTGACACTTGGTGTAATACTTCTCTTCAGCAAGGTATCTCTTCAAGTTCTTGCGAGCTTTGTCAAGTGATGTGGTGTGATACCAACCTCCGATGTAATCAACGCCTGATGTGTTGTTCTTACCATTCTTGAAAGCGTAAGTCTCAACTCGGTGGTTCTCATAGCGTACAACGTAACCACTTACCAGATGGTAGCCAACCTCGCTGTTGATGATGCCACGACCGTTTCGGGTGTAGTCAAACTCTACCCACTGGCACTTCCAGATGCGATTCTGAATCTGCTTGGTGCGGATGGTAATCATGCCGTCCATGTTCTCAGCCTTGGCGAGCAAGCGAACGGGAAGCTCAACCTCTACACGTCCGTGAGTTGCGCGGAACTTGCAAGACCTTGCGTATTCATCGGTAGCGTCGTAAGAAGAAACGATGCCCAGGTGGCGGCAAGTAATGTGTTTGAACTCGCCCATGCTGTAACCGGATGAAGGAAGGCAAGCGGCAAAACCTTCGAGGCGGTCCTTCAATCGAGCCTTGTAAGCGTCGATACCTGTAAGAACTGTAGTGTGAGAAGCAATGCGCTTGTTGCTGTCTTCGATGGCCTGGCGAACAACCTTACTCTTGCCGAATACCTTGGTGCAAGAGTCCATCCATGAGTTCTTTGACCTCTCGCGGTTGTAGGCGAAAACCTGCTTGCGTGTTGCGTTCTCGGATGCTGTGAACTTTTTCATAATCTGTTACCCATGCCCTTGGGATTTGGTTTTGCTATCTGGCGCAGCGTTTATTGATTCTGTTTGCAAAGTTATCGTGTTTTGATGTATTTTGTTACATCATTTTTATGTTATGCAACATGTTTTGCAACTTTTTTGTCTTGAAGTTGCAGTACACATTATTTATATAAGATGGGAGACAGCGGGAAAACCGCTGTACGCAGGGAGGGTGATTGAGCGGTGTCAGCGGGAAAACCGCTGTACGCAGGAGCAAAGGATGGGAAAAAGTTGGAGGGCGGTTCATCACGCCGCCCTCCTCATCATCAAATCATCCTTGGAAACAAGGATTACTATGACCGGAAACTATCGCATTTCCGGTGCAAAGGTAAGAATAAATGAGGAATTATACAAAATGAGGAATTAGGAATTAGGAGTTAGGAATGGAATGTTGATACAATGAGGAGTTAGGAATGAGAAATGAGGAGATAGGAATTGATACCATGCAATCAGCATAACATACCATTCCTCATTCCTCATTCCAAATTCCTATTTTTTTATTAGGCTGCTTTCTTGGTGGGCTCGTCCTTTTTCTTCATGTCTTCCTCAATCTTCTTGTCAAGAAGTTTGAGGTCATTCTTCAGCTGCTTCAAACGGTCCTCCTTTGACCATTCAGTCGTTGCGGAAAGGATAGATGCAATCTGCTTGATGCTGTTCTCGTTGCTTTCGATTTTCTCCATCCACCCAGTGATGATTTCCGGGATGCGCTGCAAGGCGTTCAGCGGGTAGAGTGCTGATGCCTTGGGAGAGTTGCGATTGATGTAGCCATTATTGTAAGAATACATGAGTGTGTCGCTGCTGACAAAGAACATATTAGCGTACTGCGGATTGCCGTCCATCGTTGCTGTCTCCACCGTCTTGACCAGCACCTTGAATCCATAGATGGAGCCGATGGGAAGGTGGGCATCTTGTGTTCTGGCGGTGTTGGCAATTTTGATGAGGTGGTTGCCGAGGAGGGTTTGTATCTCAGCGGGGGAACCGCTGAGTGCGAGACCATCCAGACGGAGGTCGTTCACTACATTGCCCTCTTCATCGAGGCGCCTTGCTTTGTTGAACTTGGCAAAGTCGGCTTGGGCGTCTGCAAGGTGATTTTTGTAGAGCTCGTTATCCTTTTTCAGCGTTTCCATTTTTTCCTCTTGTTCTCGCTGGTCACGGTAGAAGTTCTTGCGTTCGGCCTCCAGCATGGCAATGCGCTTCTCCAGTTTGGCACGTTCCAGCAAGTCGGTGTTGCCGGAAAGAATAGCCATGTACTCCGAGAAGTTCATGCCGTTCTCGTCCATGCTGCCCTCGTCAATCGTTCTCACTCCGAGTTGTCCTCGTTTGAGTTGGTTGATGAAGGTTTGTTTGAGGTGCAGGAGATTGAACTTGTAAGAGTCCAACGAGCGTTCAACAGCATAGATGATAACATCTACTTGGTTGTTGGCATAGAGCCGTGCCACTTCGTTTCCTTTCCGGATGGCCCGTCCGTCTCTCTGTTCGAGGTCGGAAGGTCGCCACGGTGTGTCGAGGTGATGCACGGCCACCACTCGCTGCTGGAGGTTCACTCCGGTACCCAGCATGGATGTGGAGCCAAAGAGGACACGCACATATCCGAGGTTGACCTGCTCAATGAGCAATTGTTTTTGGTGGTCGTTCTTACACTCCTGAATGAACCTGATTTCGCTGCCAGGTATGCCCATGTCCATCAGCTTTCGCTTGATTTCGCTGTACACACTCCAATCGGTATTGTTTTGCCATGTGGATATGTCGGAGAAGATGAGCTGTGTGCCACGTTGGTCGTCATATTCATCATAATACTTCTTGACGAGGTTGGCGCATTGGCTTGCCTTGTTGGATGGATGATCACCAAAGCGAGGGTCAATCAGCCGCATATCCAGAGACATCTTTCGAGCGAGGTCGGTACAGATAAGCATACGCGCCTTTTCCTCGTTGTCGGAAAGGCTTTCACGGAATATCAGGGAAGGGGAACCTCCCTGCGCAAACTTCATCAGACGCTCAATGAAGCCCTCTTGGTCCGGTGTCGGCTTTATGTTCAGCAGTCTTGCATGCTTTTGGGGTCGTTCGATGCCGACATCCTCTGCCGTTCGGAAGTCTGTAATCTCGTTGTAGAACATGGCGAGTTCCGGCACCTTGATAAAGTAACGGAAGCGCTCCTTCTGAACGATGCAGTTGGTGACATTGAACTCGAACTCCGTGCTCTTCTTCGTGAATATAGCAGCCCAAGCATCGAAGCAAGTGATGGCTTGTTTGCGAAGTGCATTGGGCCGGAGATACTTGAAGAGAAGGAACAGTTCTGTGAGGGAATTAGTAACGGTGGTGCCACTGAGGAAGGTGGCACCGAGGTCACGCCCTGTGCGGTTCTGTATGGTGCGGATGGCCATCAACAGATTGAAAGCACGCTTGCTGCCCTGTGTGTTGCCAATGCCAGCCACGCGGTCATGCCGTGTCACAAAGCCGAGGTTCTTGAACTGGTGGCTCTCGTCAATGAAGATGTGGTCAATGCCCAGCCTCTCGAAGTCCACAATATCATCCTTCCTCGAATTGATAGAATTGCGGAGGTTCATGATTTTTGCGTGAAGGTTGCGCTTTCTAATCTCCAATCCACGGAGCATTTTTGAAGTCACTTTGTAGCCCCAATCCTCCATTGCTGTCAGACTGTCTTCTACCTGTCGCAGTTCGTCGCACATGATGTCGAGCTGTATTTTTTCGCTCTGTGGAATACGTCCGAACTGGTCGTGGCTCATGATGATGCAGTCATAGTCGTTGTTTTTGGCGTTGTTGAAGAACGCCATACGGTTGCTTGCCGAGTAGTCAGCCTCTGTAGCGAAGAGGATGCGAGCATTGGGATATGCTGTCCGATATGTTTCTGCTATGGCACTCACGTTGGCCTTCATGCCTATTATCATTGGCTTGTGGCACAGTCCGAGACGTTTCATCTCGTGGGCTGCAATACACATGATGAGTGTCTTTCCGCTTCCTACCTCGTGGTCGCAGATGCCACCACCATTCAGCAAGAGCATCCAGACGCAATCCTTTTGGCTGTCGTAGATGTGGTCAATGCCATACTTTTCTTTCAGCCCTTTCATGTTGAGGTCCGGGAATGTCTGATGGCTACCGTCATATTTAGGCTTGACAAAGCAGTTGAAGCGATGGTTGTATACGCTGGCCAAATCATCCCTGAACTCCCTTGGCTGTCGGCGTAGCCACTCCTCAAATGCCTGTCTGATTTCTTCAATCTTGGTTGCTGCCAACTGCATATTCTCCGAGTCCTCTATTTTAATTTTATCGTAGTTCTCGTCCGTCATGATGCGCCCTTCCTTGTCTCGTTGATACTTCATCAACTTGGGTATTGTATTATGCAGGGCATGAGTGAATATTTCAAGTCCGTCAAGCGTCTTGGATGCTTCACTCTTGACCGCGTACTGAGTGCGTATCTTCTCATTCCAGTCCCATTTCCTGAGACCTGCTGCATACTGGTCGAGGAGAGGATTGTAGCGCACCTCGATGTCGGGAGTGTTGCCAGGCATGGAGAAGAAGTCGTTGGCGAAGCGCTCATACACCTTGCAGTCAATCCAGCGCTCGCCAAGGTTGAAGTCAAGTTCCTCAAAAGGAATGGGAGCGGGGATGACAGACTTGAGAGCCTTCAGCGAAAGTTGACAGGTCGCAGTTGACAGTTGAGAAGCTGAAAGTTTTTCGATTGCATCAATCTTCTCAATCACATTTCCGCTGAGGAACTTTGCCCTGACTTCGTATTGCCCGTTGATGGGGTTGAGGAACACCTCGTCATGCAGTTCGCTGAGAAGTTGGTCACGGGTACAGGTGGTGATGGAGAGCATATAATCAATATTGGGCTTTCCGTATTTATTCAGCGATGCTGCCAATGCCTCTTGGGGTGAGCTCGCTTTCGGTTCCTCGTCGGTGGAGAAGGCGACGGGTGCCAGCATGATGTCTGCCTTTACCCATGTGCCATTCTCGTAACGCTCAATGGCAAGCAAGTCGGTAATGCCTAAACGCTTGGCAAGAGAAGCATTCTTGGAATCGTTCAGGAAACCGTAAGACCTGACGAACAAATCATAAGAAGCATTCAACTTGCAGCGCCCTTCTTCGTCCTCGTTCTGATAGCTTGCCTCGTAATTGTAGAGGTCGGTGTATAACTTGTGCAAGTTTTTCAGTTTCTGTTCTTTGCTTGCAGGTGCTTGATGCTTGCTTGGTGCAAAGGTGAAGAAGAGGAAAAACTTGTTGGCATAGTGGAAGAAGAGGGGTTCGGAATTAGGAATGAGGAATGAGGAATTAGGAATGGGATGCTTGGCGGTGGGAGCGGGGGAAGTGGTGTCAGCGGGGGAACCGCTGACTGCAAGGGAGGAAGATGGAGAGAGTGAGGGGCCCTTTTGAAAGGCAGACTTGTCAATGTTTGGCAATTCCGCTTTGAGCAAGCGGCCCATGTCTGCGGCTACGCCTTGCACTCCGTCTTTGTGGTAGTAGATATAGCCAGGCTTTCCGTAGGGGTCGGTGCCTATCTCGGTGGAGGTGGCAATGATGTGGTCGGGATGATTGTTGAAGTAGAGGTTGGTTGGGCAATCGTCCATTTCCATAGGTGTGAGGAGTTGCTGCTCGTCTTCTGTGAGAGCTTGCTTGTGCTCGTCCTTCTGGAGTATGAGAAGGTCGGTCCCTACTTCTGTTCCCGCCTCCTTGAAGAGGTTGTTCGGAAATCGGATGGCGGTGACGAGGTTGGCGTGCTTCAGCGCTTCTGCCAATTGGTCGTTGTCACGGTTGATGTAGTTGCTGGTGATGATGTAGGCAAGCACTCCTCCATTGCGGAGGCAATCAAGACCTTTCAGCACATAGTAGCGGTGGATCATCTTTGCTGCATCCCTTTTCACTTGCTCCTTGCTATTGGTGTAGAGAGGGTCAAACACGTTGATGTTGCCGAAGGGAACATTGGTGGTCACGAGGTCGAATGTGCCGAGGTCTTCATTCGGGATGGTCTCAAAACCCTTGATGCGGATGTCATGCCCCAGGAGTCTTTGTTTGAGGATAGTTCCTGTGAGTAGGTCAAGTTCGTAGCCCACTTGCTTAGGGATGTTGCCGGAATCCAGAGAGGCTTGGAGGACAGAGCACATGAAGACTCCAGTTCCTGCTGATGGGTCAAGCACCTTTTTGGGATAGATGTTGCTGTCGTACCAACCTTTTGCCATGTGGTAGAGATTGTCGAAGAGCGTTTGAGGAATCTCCCTTGGTGTGTAGTAGGCGGTAGATGTGCTTGCCTTCAGACTCTGTATCCATGCCTCGTATTGTTTCTCGTTCTCGCTCTTGTCATGCAGCAGCTGGCGCAGTTTCACGGTGTCGTCATAGCAGGGCTTGTCAGTCTTGCTCCATGATTTCTTCTCCAAGTTGTTGAGGAGAAAAGTCATGCCGCCAAATCCCGTGTACTTGTTCATGATGTCGGCATCGTAATGCGGGGATGTCAGGGCGTGCCTGATGGCTTCGATGTTGTCGCGAAGCCTTTGTAGTTTTGTTGCCATAATTGTTGATGATTTAGATGATGAATTTGAAATTAGTGGATGTGTGAGATATTTGCTACACTCACACACCCTGGGGGTTAGGCAGCTTGTTGTGCCTCTGCTTGGTTAAAGTTGAAGAAAAGGAAGAAGAGGTTAGCATAATGGAGCCACATGGCTTCAGTTGTCAAAGATTGTTTGACAAGTGGCGTTGCCGGTTTCTTCATTTTCTCGTAATGGAAACGAGCCTTGTCTTTAGGTTTGATGTTGCAAAGATTTTCAAACTTATAGGCTATTGCAAACACTTCACTTGATAAAAAGTTACACTTAAAGTTGTCTTCTTCAATATGAAATTTTTTCCATCGGTCTTTTTCCACAAAGGTAAATGGCCCATATTTGGAATGTTTATCATGCGTCAGTTCATACAGTGTGAAAGTGGCTTCTGTCATTGTAACGGGAAGCCCGACAAGTTCCATATTCTGTTCAAATTCCCATTGAGCCAATTCCAGCAGCTTGTCATAGATGCGTCGGTCTAAACTCTTTTGTGGGGTGACTACACTTGGTTTCACCTCCTTTACAGGTTCGGGTTGTGTAGTGACTACACTTGGTTGCTGTTGCTTAAACAGTCGTTGCATGGTGGGCAGGAACTGTGTGAAGAGGATATGGTTGTTTGACCCTCCACTAAAATCCTTTTCATGCTTGGCCGTTCGCATCAAGAGTGGAGAGATAAAGTCGGATGCAGATGTGAGTTGCACTTTGGTGCGGTCAAGTGCTCCATAGCTGAAATACACATAGATTCCATCCTTTTCTATGAAACCGCTCATATCGTAATGCCCTTTGCTATAACTCACCAGCTTTGCCCCACCCTCTTGTGCCAGACGTTCCACCTCACGCTTGAAAGCGTTTTGGAATTGGTTGAACTCCTTGGAAACTACACTTCCCCAATCTTCAAGCCGTCTGCCATCCCATTGTTTGATAAAATCTTTTGCCATAGTTGTGATGAATTTGAATTGTTGTTTCTATTCTCTGTAAAAATCGTAAAGTCGTTCGGATTCATGGTCGTAGCGGGCGGTGACGTTGCAGAATCTCTGGTTGACGTAGGGCCTTCTCGTCAATGACCCCCAACTCATGTAATAGACTGGAGCCAACGTGGTGCCATGCTTGCCAAGGTAGGATGTGAATGCTCTGCCGTGTGTGTTGGCATCATTGAGATGCCAGCGTCTGGAATCATTGGAAAACCACACATTGGTAGGTCGTTGCCATTTCCCGTCATCGTCTTGGTAATATAAATCTACGTCATTGATTTCTGCGTTGTGGTACTCGTCAAATGTTGTATCAGGTGCAGGATTGTATTTGGGTTTGGAAAATTCCTTGCAGAGTTCGTCAACCATCCTCTTCTCGTAGTCGTCAATGTCAGACTCGGTAACTGGCGATTCTCCCTTGATGTCATCGGGCAGTCCTCCTAACAACTCTCGCATCTTTTTTATCTGCATTTTCAAATCCTTTGCCCACAGGTCACTGGGTCTGGCGTGTCGGCAGTCACCTTCGCTGAGGAATCCTTCGCAGTCATACTTCAGCCGTGAGAGAAGCAGGATGTCATGCTCATGGGCTTGCAGGTGGTGGTCTCGTTCGGTAATTGGAACAAGAATGTTGATGTCCCTTCCACCTCCCACCCGATGAATTTTGTGGGCTGCTTCCTTGCCGAAGTAGTCTGCAATGAGTTTCACCACATCGTCATCATCGCCAAACATACATTCGTGGTTGTTCCACTCGTAGAAATACACCTCTTGTGGGTCGCACTCCTTAGCGATGCGCTTGTCTCGTTCATTGTAGAAATCGAAGAATCGTGCTATTTCATCAGCGGTGCCATAGATGCCCATAGCACCGGGTGTTATCTTGTCGCCATCCTTGATGTAACCACGTCGCACCAGCGATTTGTAGCCTTCCTGAAACTGTTCCTTGCTGAAAGCAAAAAACACACCGTAGGCTTCTTCTCGTGGATGCTCTTCTTTAATTTTTATGTAGCGATTGATGGTCTTGGGCTTTACCATATAGATGTGACCCTCTGACTTTTCCCAATCTTGGTAGTAAGTCACTCCGTTTGCTGTCATAGTTTCCATAGTTGTGATGATTTAGATGATGAATTTATTTGATATAGTTAAACACAATCATTTTGTCTCTCGATATGCGGAGTGTGTCCGGCACGTCAGGCTGGTGGGTTGTGATGGTGTAACTCCTACCATTCATGATGCGGTGAAATCGTTTGTAGGTCATTGTCAGTCCTCCAGCTCTTCAAGTTTCTCTGTGGTGAGAAACCAGTGGTTATTGTTTTGTTCGTCCCATGCTTGAAAGTAGAGTGCGGGAGTTCCGTCGTTAAGGTTGCCGAAGGCTCGCTCTCTTTTCTTGAACCCCAGTCGTCGGATTTCGCTCCATGTGGTGAGGGTGACTTCCGTCTGCCCTCCCCACACGTTTGCCATGATTTTTCTGCCGTTGACTTTGATGTCACGGCAAGGCTCGTTAATGCCTACATCGTGGAAAAGTTTCATTGTTAGTCCTCCTTGTTTGGTTAATTCGTTACTGCCTCGCTTCACAAGTTTTTGGGTCTGTGGGTCTTCCAACTGGTCACAGATAGCGATACGTTTCATAATGCTTTCGGGTTGATTCACGTATCGTACCAATTTGGGAAGATATGTGTCAAGAGCATGGTAAGGAAAACCTGCCGTGCGAGTGCCGTCGCTTGTTCGTTTGGTAAGGGTGATGCCCAACACGTTTGCACAGATTTGAGCATCATCCTCGTAGGTTACGTAGAAGTCGCCACACCGGAACAGGAGGATTGCCGTTGGGTGCTTCTCTTTCAGTTCATTGAACTGCTGAATAATTGTCTTTTCCATATTATATTCTCATAAATATTTCATCCTCGTCTATATCTTCCATCCACCAGCCTTCAGGCAAGTCATGATCATCGCCGTAGTCATTCATCAACTGCTGAATTTCATAGGTGATTTCGTCGGAGGCCTGAGAAATAGGGCATCTGCATTTGTCAATGATTTCCAATGCGTGTTGCTCACACGCTTCGCTCCATTCGTGATTTTCTTTCACGTATTGAATTGCGTTCTTGATATGTTTCTTCATTGTTTTGTCGGTGTTTAAATGGAACATGATTATAGATATGCTGAGTATTGCCTGGCCAACCTGATTGCATCTTCATCGGATAGCGAGTCAAAGTTGCCCGTAAACTCGTCTTCTCCATTGTAGAAGCCGTCCAGATACTCTCTTATATAGAGCGAGCTCCGCCCTATCAGCCTGTGGCACTTGCTGATTCTTACCATGCAATAGCCATTGCTTACTTCAATGCAGGGCTCTTTGCAACCCTCCACCTCGAATGTTGTTTTCTTTACTGTTATTTCTGTTCCTATTGGTTATATTTTTTTAGTTATACATTAAATTCGTATTCACCGACTTCATGGTCGGTGTGATATTCCTCATTGTAGGTTTCGACACAATATTCTGGGATGTAAGTGTCGCCATCAAACTCATATTGCTTGTTGTCAAGCAATTTTTGGAGTGCTTTATCTGCACCCTCTTCTTGGAACAAGGCTTCGATTTCTTCCGCTGTTCCTGTTACCACCACTCCAATGCGTAGCCAAACGGAACGCTGTTCTGTCTTTTCTGGCTCGTCGTCTTCCAACCACTTCACGCTGCTGATGTAGTCGCAGATGTTGAGGTTGTAGTTTCCACTTTTGATGTAGTCGCAGAGTTCGGTGATAACGTCCTCTTCTTCGCCACCGTCGAGCGCCCTTGCCAATCCGATGTAGCAGTGGAAAGTGTCGAGGTAAGAAGTTACGGCATCATAGAACTTCTTTGCGTTGTAGGGCTGACCGTCTTTGCGATTGAGAATTAAATCTATTAGCATGGTGTTGTCCTCCTAAATTATTTCCTTTTCTTCAATTCGTAAGTCTTCGTAGTAGTCATCGTTAATGACTTTAAGATACCACGAGTCATGGTTTTCATTTTCCCATACAAAGGGGCAATCGTCGTAGTTGAGTGTGTCGTCACCTTCCATCCATCTGCGGGCATCCTTGTACTTTTGCGACTCGTCCAGGATTGTGTCTATTTCCTTCTTCATTGTTCGGATGGCTGTACCTAAATCCTTGCAAGGCGTCACATTGAATGTTATTTCTCCGTCCACATTGCTTTCTTGTGTGACAAGCCATATTTTTTTCTTTGCCATAGTCATTCCTTTTTTGTTTATTATGATTACTTGGAAAATCGTTCCGCAAATATGGCTCTCACCCAGTGAAAATGTGTAGTCTGGGTACATCTTGCTAAGAATCTTTACAAGTAAGCCGTGATGTTTCTTGCAATACAATCTCCAATAGGTTTCCCAAGGATGCACCCAAGTTTTTGAATCTTCCTCAACTCGACCAAACTTTTCGAGTCTTTTTCTCATTTCTTTATCCATAACTGTTCCTCCTTATCTCTTATCAGGTTCTTATAACGTATTGCCATACTTTATACAATTTCAGTTAATACCATATCAAAGCCTTTGCACGAAGTCTCATTTGTGAGTATTCTTTGAGCGTTCCAAATCTCGACATTTTTTGATTCGTCATATATATAACGAATATCCTTTTGCTTTGTTCGCAGGTTGTAAATTGAAATTTGTATTGCCATAGTTGTTGTTTTTTAATAGTGAAAATCAATAATTGCTCCGATGTAAACTTTGTCGCCTTTCTTTAACCTATTTGATATAAAGTCAATAAATTCGCAGAGAGGTGCGGCATAACCCGTCCAGCTCTCAATGTCAAATCTATAGTCGGAGTTCTTGTGAGTGTCGCTTGCCACATGGCGAAGGTCGCTAAGGGCAGAGCTGCTTGTGATTGTATCTTTCGTTATGCTTTTAGCAAGTTCTTGTAGTTTGTTTGCCCATGCCTCCAAGAATTTGTTGAGCGGCTTTTTACCATTGAACACCAATGTGTCATTCTCACCCATGGAGAATGTGCCATCCAATTCTTTGACGAGATACTCAATATACTTTTTTCGTTCTACTTCATCTTCCACGTTATCGCCAATCCAGTCGGCAAATTCTTGATGGTTATCGCAATAATCATACGAGCTTTTGAAGTCGTCCTTGTCGATAGGAGCTTCGCTAACTTGAAAAATTTTGCTGTGTGCCATAATTCGTAGTATTATGCAGCCAAGGCGATTGCCTCGGCTGCTGGTTGAACTTTGTTTTTGTTGATGCTGATAAGTTTGCAAGACCTGATGCGCTCTGCATCCTTTTCAAGCATCTTGTTCACCTCGTCAAGATAGAGGGGAACTTTGTTGCAGGCGGCTCGGTTTTGCAACACCTTGCCACGACTGATGCTGTACTCAATCGTGCTGATACGCTCTCCTTGTGGAGTGCGGCAGAAGAGGATGAGGGAGTCGGGCTTCTTGTCGTAGCCCATAATGCCTACGCAGTGGTGCATCTTCTGTCCTTCCTCCACCATATCTTCCACCGATGGGCAGACAAACACGGCATACTGGTCGGTGTGCCAGGCAAGAGAAAGGAATGGAGCAATGCGTTGTGCATAGGGCTTGGAACGGGCAATAAGTTCCTGCAATCGTCTTTCCTTTTCTCTCTTCTCCATTTCTCTAACATAGAGGCGGTGGTATTTCTCATGTGCAGCCCTCAAATCTTCGGGGCATACATAAAATGGATTGTGAAGGTCTTTGCCCAATTCGATGAGGTCGTGAAGGTAATCCATCCACATTCCTTTGTCGGCTGGCATATAGCGATGTCGGTTGGCAATCTTAACGGCAGTAATGTATTGCTCACGGTGTTCGCCAGACACAAGCCCAAGCATCTTCAATCCTCCGTAACGGATGACCGAACACAACTGTGGATTTGTTCTCATGCCATCGAAGAACTGCATCCGATTCTCAATGATATGGTCGTTTGTTGGGTCGGTGGCATCGTTGTATTCCTGAGCGGAAAAACATTCATAGCCTCTCTCTTCGAGAAGAGGATGGATGCTGAAATCAACCTTGTAATAGGCTTCATCTATCGCCTCGCATGGCTTGATAGCCTTCAGAGGCGTCCACTCTCCTTCGACATTATTGATAGTACCATATTTTGGATGATCGAGAAGCCTGTCACGAACAAAGCAAGCACCAGTCTTGACATTGTACCAATATTGACGATACGCCCCCTCGTCTTCGACTTTCATATAATAATCGAACAAGTCATCGTATCCGTTGTCGTAATTATCTCGCTCAACATCACTAAGCGAGCTATAATAGTCTTCCCATTCGTCATATTCTCCATCATGCTCCACACCGTCAAGGTCTTTCCAGTGGACTTTCTGTAACATATACATGACATGGTTGGTTATTATTTGATAGTCGTCTGCATGAGTGGCAATGGCCACCTCTGCGTCATTATCCGGATAATAGTTCCAATCCAAATCTGCTTCAATGTCACAAGCGATACCCATCATATCGCTTTCGCCAAATGTCGGAGTGTTTTTCTCCAACAATGCGTTGATGTGTTCGATTTCCGTCATAGTTTTGTCCTCCAATTATGAATTTTCAAAATTAGGTTTGGTTGTTGGTTCTGAATGACCTGCCTCGAAATAATTGCATTTATTGTCTTTCAGATAATCACTTGCAACTCTGTCGTGCATTCCCATTCCTCCAGGAATAACCAATCGGTTGCACCAATAACCACGATTGTAGTGGCATCCTTTACAAATCTTGTCCATAGTCCTCCTATTTTTTATAATACTTGGTGGATAGGGGGAATATTCTCTGCGTCCCCCTACCCTGACGATTAGCTGAACAAATCAATGTCATCGTCGTCATCGTCATCATCGTCTGTCATAGGTGCTGCAGATGGCTTGACAATCTCCATCTTCGGAATCGGCTTGGGAGTTGGCTTTGGTGTCGGTGCTGGCTTTGCGGCTGGCTTGGCAGTTGGTGCGGGCTTTGCGGTTGGTTTGGCGTCGGCAGTCTT